>Ga0209702_10001758_pt1 | contig 39830 bp, 26 predicted proteins | sample FRY01_FD_187210 | JGI IMG/M metagenome (GOLD analysis project Ga0209702, IMG submission 187210) | Freshwater microbial communities from Lake Fryxell liftoff mats and glacier meltwater in Antarctica - FRY-01 (SPAdes) (version 2) | ecosystem: Environmental > Aquatic > Freshwater > Ice > Glacier...
GGCTTCCGCTCCGTCGGCCTGCCGTCCGCCCACACCCACATTCCGAGCGGGCCCCGACCAGCTCCTCCCACAGATCATCCCGAATCTTCCACCCCCCGATTACACGTCTTTATCCCGACGCGTTACATGATTCAGGTTGTGGCTCGAGATTTAGAGGAAGTTGCCTATTCAACAAATAAGTGGCTTCGAAAAGGCGCGCAAACTCGCGAACCAGGGAAGCTCCTAATTTCGCGTCACACCGGAACTCGTAGTGATCTGTTTCGTAAATGAACTCTCCGCCCTCAGCATCTTCTTTGACAGTCTTAACTTCTGGCATTCCTTTGAGTGCAACGTCAGCGGGCCACGGCATCGCAGAGGCCGAAGCCGGATCCTGTTTCGGGATGTCATCCACGTATTGCCTGTCCGGCGGGGAAAGTCGTTCGATTGGCACTGTTGACAATGTCCCATTTTCCAGGCGCAATTGCACGTTGCCATTCGAACTGGCCACAAAGGAGGCCTTAAGTGCACGCCCCTGCACATCGGTCCATGTCCTAAGATCATCCGCCGCTACGACCAGCGTTGCGGAGAGAATCAGCATTGTCGAGATCGGTAGGTCTTTGGTCAGCCTAAGCCGATGGAGACCCCGGGGGGCATGGGGGGGCATGGGGGCATGGCAGAGGGTGCTCCCAATTTCGAAATTTTGTCCAGCGGAATCTCTGGGATATCGTGAGCCCGACACCTCCGGAAACGGATCTCCACGCTCCCCGGCCAGCACGTCTTCATCCGGTGCACCTCGGACGCGCACTGCGATCACTTTCCACAGATCCCGCGCTGCTGAGAGATGCAGGTCGAATTCGAGCGGCAAAAACAGGAACACACGCGCACGGGGCCCGGATCCCCTGATCGCCCGGGGCATTCCTTTAGGCCGGGACCAATGCGCCGCCTGACTCGCCTTCGCTCTCACCGAGCCAGCGGGCGGCTTCCCTCCATCCGGTGTCGCTGAGGGTGAGGTGTTGGCGGTCGGGTGATTTCTCCATCAACCCGCCGATGATCAACGTTCGGATGTCGCGACCGGGGTTGGCCGGAAATGGTTCGCCCGTGCGGGCGAAGTGCGTCCGCACCTCACCCTTGAAGACTGGCTGGCCGCATTGCGCCTCCAGCCAGGCGGTCAGCAGCAGCACCTTCGTGGCAAATTTTTTGTCCGGCAGCAGATGGGTCACGGTTTCCCATGTTAAGCCACTGAAGCGGGACCGGGCCGCCTCACCCTCGGGGCTCAACACGGTCGGCACCAATCCCTCTGGCATCCGCCGACGAAGCATGTCCGGTGACGCAGGACGGAAACCCGCGCCCATTCCTGCTGCAAACGGTGCGGGCGAGCGATGCGGCGTCTCCTCAACCCGAAAGCGCTGGATCAAGGCAAGGATCTCAGAAAGCGCTTCCGGCTGGAGCAGGGCGTCCATGCGCAGCCCGGGGGCGTGGACCATCAAGTGGAGTGGAGGGGACATGGCGGCGGTTTGTATACATGTATACTGTGAATCACGTTTTCAACCATATTCTGCTTTCGGCGGCGATTGGCTCCGCCAGCCCCCATGGTCTGGGTCGATGACGGGCGAGCCGCCACAAAGGGACAGGCACTTGATGGAGTCGCGGAGCCGCCACTTGTCGGCACGTTCGACAATGGGACCGACACCTTGGCCCGCCCCGGCATCGTGATCGAGCCGAGGTGGGGCGCGACCTCCGGGCGCGCAGGCGGTGAAAACGTCCCCGGCGAATCGCCCCCCCTCCTCTCAACGTCCGCGAATGGGAAAAAAGCGCTCTTAGTGCGGCACCCCTTTCCCCGTTGGGGCCCACAGCCGAAGCCGCTGCAGGGCCTGCACAGCAGCAGACGATGCGGGGCCTCGACAGAGCGCACGCCCACCGCCTACGCGCCCGGAGGTCGCGTCCCACCTCATCGTCCTGGTGCATTCGCGTTCCACAAAGGGACCGACACTTGATGGGCTCCATCGGGAGGGGCCTCCAGCAAGTGGGCAGGCTGAGGTGTTCCCGTTCCTGGATGCCCTCCCGGGTGCGGCGGGAGTCTCTGTATACAGTGCCGCGTTGCCTGGACGGTCGCGCTCCGGGGGTGCCGCCGGGAACTGGAATTCTACGCCAGGGCGGCAGTGTCGTCGAGGGCCGGGTAGTCGGTGTAGCCTTCGGGGCCGGTGGAATAAAACGTCGCGGGGTCCGGCGCGTTGAGCGGGGCGTCGAGTTCGATCCGGTGAGGCAGGTCCGGGTTGGCGAGGAACGCGGTCGGCGCCCCAGACGTCGCAGACGGCTGCGGTCACCTTGAGCAGGAGGCGCGCGCGGGACCGAGTATTCCTTTTTCCCCTCGGGGGGGTGGACTTGGTCGTTGGTGATGGCGATGGCCGATGGCGCGACGGGTTGGTGGCCGCCGTTGAAGTCCGGGTGCGAGGCGCGGCCGCCGTGCCAGAACTGGAGAAAGATGCGCCCGTGGCGGGCGTGCACGGCGTCGGTGACCGCGCGCCAGCCGGCGATTTGGGCGGGGCCAGAGATGCCCGGTTGGGGAGGTGAATAAAGTATGGCCGCGGGCCGGGCCGTCGCCGGATTTAGGCCGGTTCGACCGGGGCGGGACGGGTGGGTTCCTCCGGTTCGGCCGGGACCGGCTTGGTCGCGGGGGGATTTTTCCGCCATGGCTGCATCAGCACGGCATAAAAGACCGGGGTCATGAGCAGGCCGAAGAAGGTGACGCCGATCATGCCGGAGAAGACGGCGGTGCCCATGGCGCGGCGCATTTCCGCGCCGGCCCCGGTGCTGACCACCAGGGGGTAGACCCCGGCGATGAAGGCGATCGAGGTCATGAGGATGGGGCGGAGGCGGAGCCGGGCGGAGGTTAGCGCGGCCTGGGCGGGAGTCATGCCCTCGTGCTGTTTCTCGCGGGCGAATTCCACGATCAAAATGGCGTTTTTGCACGCCAGTCCGACCAGCACGATCAGGCCGATCTGGGTGAAGATGTTGTTGTCGCCATCGGTGAGCCGCACCCCGACAAGCGCGCTGAGCAGGCACATCGGCACGATCAGTATGATGGCGAGCGGCAGGCGGAAGCTTTCGAACTGGGCGGCGAGCACGAGGAAGACGAGCAGGATGCAAAGCGGGTAGATCAGCCAGGCGGTGTTGCCGGCGAGGATTTTTTGATAGGTCAGGTCGGTCCACTCGAACTTCACGCCGCGGGGCAGGGTTTCGGCGGCGAGTTTCGCCATGATCGCCTCGGCCTCGCCGGAGCTGATGCCGGGCGCGCCGCCGCCATTGATCTCGGCCGACGGATACGCGTTGTAATGCTGGACGCGATCAGGCCCGAAGCTGTCGGTGATGGTCACCAGCGAGCTGATCGGCACCATGTCCCCGGTGGTGCTGCGGACGCGGAGTTTGCCGATGTCCTCGGGGGTACGGCGGAACTCGCCGTCGGCCTGCACCACCACCTGGTAGGTCCGGCCGAAACGGTTGAAATCGTTCACATACAGCGAGCCGAGGTAGATCTGGAGCGTGCCGAAAACCTCCTGCAAACTGACCTGCTGCGACTTGGCCTTGACGCGGTCGACGTCGGCCTGGAGCTGGGGCACGTTGAGCTCGAAGCTGGAGAAAATGCCGGCGAGCCGGGGGTCTTGGCGCGCCTTGTTCATCAGGTCCTGGGTGGCCTGGTAGAGCGCGGGGTAGCCGAGACTGGCCCGGTCCTGGATCTGCATCTTGAAGCCGCCGATGGCCCCCAGGCCGTTGACCGGCGGCGGCTGGAAGATGAGGACGAGCGCATCGCCGAATTCCATGAAGAACTTCTGCTGCAGCGCCTCCTGGATCGACTTGCCGCTGAGTTCCGGGGTGCGGCGGTTTTCGAAGTCGTCGAGCCCGACGAAGACGATGCCGGCGTTCGCGCTGTTGGTGAAGCCGGCGATGGAGAGGCCGGGAAAGCCGATCGCGTCCTTCACGCCGGGATGATCCAGGCAGATCTGCGACATGCGCTTGAGCACGGCGTCCGAACGCTCGAGCGAGGCGGCATTCGGCAGCTGCGCGAAGGCCACGAGATACTGCTTGTCCTGCACCGGCACGAAGCCCTCGGGCACCGCCTCGAACTGCTTTTTGGTCATCCAGATCAGGCCGCCGTACAGCACGAGCACGACCACCGCATACCGGATGGCCTTGGCCACCAGCCAGCCGTAGCCTTCGGCTCCCGCCTTGAAGGTGCGGTTGAAGCCGCGGAAGAACCAGCCGAGGGCGAAATCGATCAGCCGCGAGAACCAGTCCTTTTTGGCGCCATGCGGCTTCAGCAGGACGGCGCAGAGCGCGGGCGAGAGGGTGAGCGAATTGAAGGCGGAGATGACCGTGCTGATCGCGATGGTGATGGCGAACTGCTTGTAAAACTGCCCGGTCAGACCGCTGATGAAGGCGGTGGGGATGAAGACGGCGCAGAGCACGAGCGCGGTGGCCACGATCGGTCCGGTGACTTCCTTCATCGCCTGGCGCGTGGCTTCGAGCGGCGGCAGCCCGAGCTCGATATTCCGCTCGACGTTTTCCACGACCACGATGGCATCGTCGACCACGATGCCGATGGCCAGCACCAGCCCGAAGAGCGAAAGCGCGTTGACCGAAAAGCCGAGGGCATGCATGACCGCGAAGGTCCCGATCAGCGAGACCGGAACCGCCGCCAGCGGGATGATCGAGGCGCGCCAAGTCTGGAGAAAAACGATGACCACCAGCACCACCAGCAGGATCGCCTCCAGCAGCGTGACCACCACCGCGTCGATCGATTTCCGCACGAAGACGGTGGGGTCGTACGCAATCTGGTAGTCCAGACCTTCGGGGAAGTTTTCCTTCAGCTCGGCCATGGTTTTGCGCACGCTGTCGGACAGCGCGATGGCATTGGAGCCGGGGCTTTGAAAGATGGGGATGGCGACCGCGGTCTTGTTGTTGAGCTGCGAGCGCAGCGAGTATTCGCTCGCGCCGAGTTCGACGCGGGCGATGTCGCGCAGGTAGACCGGCTGGCCTTCGGGGCCGTTTTTGAGGATGATCTCGCCGAATTCCTCCTCGGTGACGAGGCGGCCGCGGGCGTTGAGGGTGAGGGTCAGGTCGGTCGGCGAGGCCAGCGGCGGCTGGCCCACGCTGCCGGCGGCGACCTGCGCGTTTTGTTCCTGGATGGCGCGCACGACGTCGAGCGCGCTCAGGCCGCGGGCCGCGGTTTTTTCCGGATCGAGCCAGACCCGCATCGAGTAGTCGCCGGAGCCGAAGAGCTGCACCTGGCCGACCCCGGGCAGGCGGGCGAGCTGGTCCTTGATCTGGAGGGTGGCGTAGTTGCGGATGTAGACGTCCGAGTAGCGGGCGTCGGGCGAGATGAGGTGCACGACCATGGTCAGGTCGGGCGAGCTTTTCAGCGTGGTCACGCCGAGGCGGCGCACGTCCTCGGGCAGCTTGGGCAGCGCCTGATTGACGCGGTTCTGCACCTTGACCTGGGCCTGGTCGAGGTCGGTGCCGAGTTTGAAGGTCACCGTGAGCGTCATCATGCCGTCGGTGGTCGCCTGCGAACTCATGTACAGGCTGTCCTCGATGCCGTTGATGGCCTCCTCCAGCGGCGAGGCCACCGTGGTGGCGATCACGTCCGGGCTGGCCCCCGGATAAATGGCCCGCACTACAATGGTCGGCGGAGCCACCTCCGGGTACTCGCTGACCGGCAGGAACTGGAGCGAGATCGCCCCGACCACGACGGTAATGATCGACAGGACCGCCGCGAAAATCGGGCGCTGGATGAAGAACTGGCTGAAACCCATGGGTCGGAGATCGAAGGGCGGATGGCGGCGGTGAGGGGGAAGGAAAAAAGTGGCCGAGCGGAGGCCGGTGCTGCCGGCCTGGCCTCGGGGGGCGGGGCGGAGGCCCGGCGGGAGGTGAAAGCACTCGGCGGCCCGGGGGCGGGGGCGAATCGGCGCGGCGCTTCCGGCGCAGGTTTTAGCGCTGGGCGGTTTTGGTCGGCGGGACGGGCGGGGCGGGCGGGGCGGCGGGCGCGGCGGATGGCGGGGCGGCGGGCAGCGGCATGACGGGCGCGCCGGGACGGATGAGCTGGAGGTTCGAAACGATGATCTGGTCCTCAGGCTTCAGCCCCTCGCGGATGATGCGCTGGCCGCCCACGCTGTCGCCCAGCCTGACCGGGCGGTATTCGGCCACGTTGCCGGCCCCGAGGGTGAGCACGAATTTCTGGTCCTGGTCGGTGCCGATGACCTTTTCATCCACCAGCAGCGCCGTGTATTCCAAACTGGTAGGGACGCGGACGCGGCAGAAGGCACCGGCGACCAGGGCCAGGTCGGGATTGGGCATCAGACCGCGCACCAGGATGCTGCCGGTGGCGGCATTGATGCGGTTGTCGAACGATTCGACCCATCCCAGGTGCGGCCACCCCTCCTCCCCGCTGAGCTGGAGCTGCACGGGGATTTTTCCATCGGCATTGAGGCTAATCTTCTTCTCGCGCAGTTTGCGGGCATATTCCAGATAGGTGGCCTCGTCGACCGCCACATACACAAAGACCGGGTCGACGCTGACCACGGTGGTCAGCAGGGTGGTGAAACCCGCCACGCCGCTGACGTAATTGCCCTCGGTGAGCAGCGGGCGGCTCACGCGTCCATCGACGGGCGTCCGCACCTCGGTCGCCTCGACATCAAGCGCGACGGCATCGCGGGCGGCCTCGGCGACCAGTACGGCGGCTTTGCCCTCAGCGACCCGCGTCTGCCATTGATCGGCTTCGCTTGCAGAAATGGCCTTGGCCTTCTCGAGCTGGCGGTTGCGCTCCCATTCGCGTTCGGCGTTGGCCAGGTTGACCTGGGCGCGGGCGAGCTGGGCCTCGGCGCTGGACAGGGCGGCCTGGTACCAGCGCGGATCAATCACAAACAGGACGTCACCCTTTTTCACCAACTGCCCGGACTCGAAGGCCACCCGATCGATGTGACCGGTCACACGGGGGCGGATTTCCACACTTTCCTTGGCCTCGAGCCGCCCGCTGGCCTCCTTCCACTCGGTGAGGATGCGCTCCTCCGGCGGGGCGATCATCACCGGGGTAGGAGGCATCGCGGCCGCGGCGGGCGCCCCCGCGCCGGGACCGCGCTCACACGCGGAAAGCATGACCGCCGCCACGGCGAGAGCCACGGCACAAGGGGATGGACAGAACGAGGGCATACGAAAAGGGAGCAGAGTTGACCGGTTGGTATAAAAGGGAGCGGCGGGCCGGAGGGCTCGGCGGACGTCAGGAACTCGCGGCGGCGGCGGGGGCGCCCACTCCCAGGATGTCGAACAGCCCGGCCTGGATTTCCAGGATGGGGGCGAGGTCGTTTTGGATGCGGGCCCGGGTCATCTGGCCTTCGACATACGAGAGCACGATTTGGGCCTTGGCTGCGGGATTTGGAGCGTGGATGTGCTGGCGGGCATGGGCCTCGGCGATGGCGGACTCCAGATACCGGAGGTGGAAGCCGAGCAGTTCGTCGATTTTCCGGCGGATCGGCTCGTTCTGGGTGCCGACCTCGCTGCCCAGGCTGAAGAGGGGGCAGCCCACGACAAAGCCATTTTCGGCGGCCAGGCGCGCCTGTTCCTCCACGCACCTCGCCTGCAACCGGCTCAGGCGCTCCAGGGGCGGCACCAGCGGCGAGAAACACGCGTCCCACTGCGGTTTGCGGGCCTCCCATTCCGATTCCAGGGCGGCCACTGCCAGCTCCGATTTCGAGGGGAAAAAGTGGTAGAAACTGCCCTTGTTCACGCCGGCGCGGTGGCAGATGGCGTCCACGCTGGCGGATCCATAGCTGCTCTCCCAGATCAGGGAGGTGGCCGCTTCGAGGAGGCGGTGGCGGGTGTCGTTGGGGCGTGCGAGGGACATCAGGGGGCTGGGGTGTAACGTAGCGATTGACCGAACAGTCAACTTTTTTCCGGAACCGGGTGGACCGCTTCCGGCGGTTCCGGGCCTCGGCGGACCGGCGCATGAACACCTTAGAGAATTCGACTAAGGGTCTTCCTGCCCCTGGAGTCGGCGGCTTTGCCTTTGACAGCGGACGGGCGGAGGCGCACGGTTTGCATATTCTGCCCCTGGAACGTTGCCTTTCACGCGACCCTTCTCTGGTCTGCACATCCCCCATCCGATCATGTTGTCGCTCCGCTTCCTCGCGCCCGCCTCTTGGCTCCTGTGTGCCCTCTCTGCCGCCCCGGCGGCTGAAAACTTCAATTGGACCCAATGGCGGGGTCCCTTGCAAACCGGGGTTTCGCTGGAGAAATACGAAAAGCACCTCCTGCCCGAAAAGCCGGCCTGGACCTCCCCGCTGGCGGCGCAGGGAACGCCGATCATCGTCGACGGAAAGCTGTACGTCCTTGGCTACCGGGGCGAATTCGAGGACTTGGTCGAGACCCTGACCTGCCTGGATGCAGCGACCGGCAAGCTCCTCTGGGAAAAGCAGTTCCGCGATTTTATTTCCGACACCGCGTACAACCGCTACGCCATCGGCAGCCCGGCCTACGATGCCGAGACCAAGCAGTTGTACCTCCAGACGAGCAATGGCGTCTTTATGTGCTTCGATGCCGCCACCGGCGACATCAAATGGCGCAAGTCGCTGATGGAAGGGGTGGGGCGCCTCACTTTTCCGAACGGCCGCACGGGGGCGCCGGTGGTCGAGGGCGACACCGTCATCGTCCACTGCATCACCGCCAACTGGGGCGCGGCGGGTCCGGCCAACGACCGGTTTTATTCCTTCGACAAGCGCACCGGCGAACTCGTCTGGTTCACCAGCGGCGGCCTGCAGCCGAAGGACAGCTCGCACAGCACGCCCTTTGTGGAGACCCGCTACGGCCGCCGGGTGATGTATTCCGGCACCGGCGACGGCAACCTCTATGCGTTCAACGCGCGCACCGGCGAGCCGCTCTTCCGGTTTCAGCTTTCCAAGATGGGGGTCGGCTGCTCTCCAGTCGTGGCGCAGGGCGTCATCATGGGCATCCACGCGGACGAAAACGTGGATAATTCGGAGATCGGCCGCTTTGTCGGCGTGCGACTACCCGCGGAAATCCCGGCGAAACACGCGGACCCGGCCAAAACCGACGGCCCGCCGCTGCCGCCGGACGCCGAAATCTGGCGCCATCCGTACAGTTCCTTTACCGCCACCGCCACGGTCGTCGGTGATCGCGTCTATCAGATCGCCCAAACCGGCCAGCTTCTGTGCGTGGAAATCAAAACCGGCCGCCTCGTCTTCGAAAAGAAGATCGCCGAGAGCAGCCTGCATTCCTCTCCGCTCTATGTGGACGGCTACCTTTACTGCCCGGTGAAGGGCGGGGCGCGCCAGGGCGGCGGCGTGGCCAGCTTCCTCCACGTCTTCAAGCTCACCGAGGAGGGTGCCGATGCCGTGCAGACGGTGGAAATGGACGGCGAGTGCAACGCCCAGCCCGCCGTTGCCAACGGCCTGCTGTATGTGCCGACCCGCAACCAGCTGTATTGCTTCGACATCGCAGAGGGTAAAATCACCGCGGATCCGGCTCCGGCGGACGAACCGCTCCAGGCCGGCCCCGCGGCGGCCCTGCGCGTCATCCCGCAGGAAGTCACCCTGGCCCCCGACGAAAAAGCCTCGTTCCGCATCCAGACGATCGATGCCAAGGGTTTGGTGGTGGGCGACGCCCGCGGCGTGAAATGGGAAAGCTACATTCCGGCCACCGCCCGCGTGAAGGCGACCGCCGATGCCGCCTTCGACCAGGGCGGCGTTCTGACGGCCGGCAAGAAAATCAGCGCCGGGGCCTTCAAGGCCACCAGCCCCGGCGGACTGACCGGGGTGATCCGCTGCCGGGTCATGCCCGCCTCCGCCCAGACCGAGGACTTTGAGGGCTTCGACATCAAGGAAATCCATCCAACCGAGCCCGACACGACCTTCGCGTACCCTCCGCTGCCATGGATGGGCGCGCGGTTCAAATGGGAAGTCCGCGAGTGGGCGGACCCGGCCGACCCGACGAAAAAATCGAAGGCCCTGACCAAGACGTTGGACCAGATTTTCTTCCAGCGGGCGATGACCTTCATCGGCACCGAGGAGGCAAAGAACTACACGCTCCAGGCCGATGTCCTGACCGACGGCAGCCGCCGGCTCAAGTCCGAGGTCGGGGTGGTCAATCAGCGCTACCTCATCACCCTGAAGGGCAACGAAAACTCGATCTCGATTTCCTCCAACTACGAGCGCTACAACGTCCACACCCCCTTCCCGGTGAAGGCGAACGTCTGGTATGTGCTCAAGACCCGCGTCGATCACCAGCCTGACCGGTCGTCCATCATCCGGGTCAAAGCCTGGGAGCGCGGGCAGCCCGAGCCGGCCGCGTGGACCGACGAGCAGACCCACAAGGATGGCCACGCCCACGGTGCCCCCGGGGTCTTCGGATTCTCCCCGCAGGCCCAGAAACGGGTCTTCATCGACAACATTGTGGTGACCCCGAACGAGTAGGGGAATGGTCAAGGGGCGGTTCAGGCAGGGCGTTGACGGTTCGCGCTTGCGCTGCCGCAGCCTTTCCCAAGCGTCCCCCTGACCCCTCCGCCTCCGCTTTCCACCACCGCCCACCGCTTCACCCCGCTGCAGAACGCCTCACCTGCAGGCCAGCCATCCACCGCACTCATGAAAACACGCCCCAACTCTCGACGCGCTCGTCGCGGGCAGCCCGCCGCGCCCTCCGCCACGCCCCCATCCTTGCTGGGAGTGGGGACCGCCCTGACCCTGGGGATGTCCATGGTGCCGGCTGCCGTGCAGGCGGCCGACTGGCCGGAATGGTGCGGCTCGGCGACCAAAAACATGATCTCCACCGAGACCGGGCTGCCGTCCGATTTTTCCCCGGGCAAGCGCATCAAGGGCAAGGAGGACGTGGACATGGCGACCACCAAAAACTGCCTCTGGGTCGCCAAACTCGGGTCGCAGAGCTACGGCACGCCCACGGTGGCTGGCGGCAAGATCCTCCTCGGCACCAACAACGAGGTGCCGCGCGATCCGGGCAAGACCGGGGACCGCGCGAATTTTATGTGCTTCGATGAGAAGACCGGCAAGTACCTCTGGCAGCTCGCCATCCCCAAACTCGGCGCGGGCAAGGTGTCCGACTGGGAATACCTCGGCCAGTGTTCCTCGCCCTTTATCGAGGGCGACATCGCCTACACCGTCACCAACCGCTGCGAAGTGATCGCGTTCGACATGAACGGCCAGCTCAACGGCAACGACGGCGATTTCCAGGAGGAGGCGAAGTATTTCACCCCCACTGCGGCCCCCGGCCAGCCGGCGCCCCCGCTGGCGGAGGTGCTTCCGACCGATGGCGACGTCCTTTGGCGCTTCGACATGCGCGAGGAGCTGGGCGTTTTCCCGCACAACATCACCTCCAGCAGCGTGCTCGTGCAGGGCGACACCGTGTTTGCCACCACGTCCAATGGCGTGGACTGGACCCACACCAACATCCCCAACCCCTCGGCTCCGGCCTTCATCGCCGTCAACAAAAAGACCGGGGAGTACCTGGGTGAGGAAGGGTCCAAAATCAGCGAGCGCTCGCTCCACTGCAACTGGTCGTCGCCGGCCTACTCGCCGATCGCCGGCAAGCCGATGGTCATCTTTGGCGCGGGCGACGGCTTTTTGTACGGCTTCGATCCCGTGCCCCGGAAGGAATCCGACGACATCAGCATCCTTCCGGAGTTGTTCCGTTTTGACTGCATCCCGCCGGACCTCCGCTTCAAAGAGGACGGCGTGACCAAGCGCAAATATGCGGACCCCGACGGCCCCAGCGAGATCATCGCCACTCCGGTGGTGTACAAGGACCGCGTCTACGTCGCCATCGGCCAGGACCCGGAGCACGGGGAAGGCAAGGGCTGCCTCTCGTGCATCGACGTCACCAAGATGGGCGACATCTCCAAAACCGGCGTGATCTGGCAATACAAGGAGATCGAGCGCAGTATCTCGACCGTGGCCATCGCCGACGGCCTGCTCTACGCCTCCGATTATTCGGGCCGGCTCCACTGCCTGGACGCCGAGACGGGGAAGAAACACTGGGTGTTCGACACCAAGGGCCACATCTGGTCGTCGCCGCTGGTGGCTGACGGCAAGGTGTACCTCGGCAACGAGGAGGGAGAGTTGAACATCCTCGCTCACGGCAAGGAAATGAAAAAACTCGCCACCATCGAGTTTCCCGCGCCCATTATGTCGAGCCCGGTGGCGGTCAACGGCCGACTCTTGGTCACGACCATGACCCACCTCTATTGCTTCGACGAGGACGCCAAACCCGTCGTTCAATAAAGCGTGGAGTTTAACCAGGGGGCCGCTGGGGGTGCGGCCCGCACCGGGTCGGAAGCAGTGACCGGAGCGAGCTGGGGTCAGGAGGGGCTGAGCCAGGGCGTCCAGGCATGCCATTCCGCGCCGGGTGCGGCTTCGATCACCAGGGTCTGACCGGTCAGGGGATGGACCAGCTCCAGCCGGCAGGCATGAAGCCACAGGCGCTGGCGTCCGAGCAGGCCCGCGATGTCACGGTTCAGCGGGCCTTTGCCGTGGGTGGCATCGCCAATGACGGGGTGGGCGATGTGTTTGAGGTGGCGTCGCAACTGGTGTCGGCGTCCGGTCTCGGGCTCCAATTCAACCAGGGCGCAGCGGGTGCCGGCAAAACGGCCCTGGGCCAGCGGCAACTCGTAACGGACCAGGGTGCGGTAGCGGGTGACGGCCGCCTGCACCTCTTCGCGCTCGTGGCGCCTGTCGTCGGGCATGCGACGCAGGGGGTGGTCGATCAGACCCGCATCGGCCGGCCACCCGCGCACCATTGCGCGGTAGGTCTTGCGCATGCGCACCCCGTTTTCGAAGCTTTGGCCCAGGGTGCGCGCCGTGCCCGCGTCGAGCGCGAACAGCAGGACCCCGCTGGTGCCTTTGTCGAGGCGGTGCGCGGGCCAAACGGGCTGGCCGAGCTGGTCCCGCAGCATCTGCAGGGCAAAGTGCCTTTCCCCGGCATCCAGCCCTGTGCGGTGTACCAGCAGCCCAGGCGGCTTATCGACCGAGGCGAGAACGGAGTCGCGGTAAAGAATGTCGAGCATGGAGTTCCTGGGGGGCGACGGCGGGCTCCGTGATCACGAAAACACCGCGTTCACGTCCGCCTTCAATCCCCGCCCCGGGTCCGGCCGCGGCCGGGTCGGGCCGCCACGGCCGCCCGCCGGGGGCCACCTGTTGCTGGCCCGGCATCGGCTTTCCACGCGCCCCCCCTTCACTGCGGAGGATCTCCAGAGGGTCTGCGCTCATGGCGAAAGGGAATAAACATGGCCGAGCCCTGCCCGCGGGTCATTTGGAGGCGGCCACGCCCGCGCCCGGCACCTCGGGTGCCTCCGGGGCCTCCGCCGCCGGGGCCTCCGCCGCGGCCGTGGACTTGGCCAGCTTTTTCACCTGCACGTTTTTATAACGCACGAATTCCTTCGTGTGGTCGCCCCCGCCGTGGACCTGGAGGGCGATGCCGCCGGTGTCGGGGTGGCGGACTTCCTTTTCCTGCCACTCCATGATTTTGACGCCGTTGATCCAGGTGGTGATGTGCGGAGGATTGCCTTCGATGCGGGCGCGCAGCTCGTTCCACTGGTCGGCGCGCCAGAAGTACGACCAGGACTCCGGCAGGACCGGCAGGGCGACCGACGGCTCGCCGGTGGTCTTGGCCACGATCTCGGTGACCTTGTCGGTGAAGTTGTAATTCCGCACGTGCGGCTGGCCGCCGAGGCCCTCGCCATAAATGCCCATGAGGTTGCCGTCGGCGTGATAGTCGATCATCGCCTGCCAGGCCTTGCCGTCCTCGGTGCTGCGCAGGAAAAGCCCGCTGTCCGGACCGAAGTCGTTCTTCATCTCGAGCTTCACCTCGAAGTCGCCGAACTTCTCGTCGGTGATGATGATGCCGCCATTTCCCGGGATGTCCTGCGAGCCGGTGATGGCCCCGTCCACGATTTCCCATTTGCCGCCAGACTTGTGGTCGCTGGTGCCCGAGTGGCCGGTCTTGGCGCTGACATGCCAGCCCTTCATGGAGGTGCCGTCAAACAACGTGATCCAGGCACCATCATCAGTGGCGCGAACGGAGGCGAGGCAGGACCCGAGGGTCGCCACAACAAGCAACGGTGGAGTTTTCATGGCGGCCAGACTAACCGCTTTCAGCCCTCGACGCCACGACCACGGTGGATTTTTGCGCGGGCACACCGGGCGGCCACGGCCGGAATCGCCACGCCGTGATTCCCGTTCCGGATCTCATGGCGTATGATGGCCGGGCATGGAACATGAAACGATCATCATCGGAGCCGGGCTGGCCGGTCTGACCTGCGCGCGGGCGTTGCACGCAGCCGGGCGGGGGTGCGTGGTGCTGGAGGCCGGTGACGAGGTCGGAGGACGGGTGCGGACCGACCGGATCGAGGGATTTTTGCTTGATCGCGGGTTTCAAGTGTTGCTCACGGCCTACCCCGAGGCCCGCCGATGGCTGGAGTACGCGGCCCTGGACCTGCGGGTGATCACGCCGGGAGCCCTGGTCTGGAAAGACGGGGCGCGACATCGCGTGTCCGACCCGTGGCGGCGGCCCCGGGATCTGGCGGCCACGCTGCGCGCGCCAGTGGGCACGCTGGCGGACAAACTGCGCATCGCCACCCTCCAGCTCAAAGCCGGCCGCGGCTCCCTTGAAGACGTGTTCCGGCGGCCGGAGACCACCGCCTTGGCCGCACTCCGGGCCCATGGCTTCAGCGACGGCATGATCGAAGGGTTTTTGCGGCCGTGGCTGGGCGGCATTTTTCTTGACCCGGCCCTGGAAACGTCGAGCCGGATGCTCGAATTCGTGTTCCGGATGTTTGCCGGGGGCGACACCGCGCTGCCGGCCTCCGGCATGCAGGCGATTCCGAGGCAGCTCGCGGCCGGATTGCCGGCGGGTTCAGTGCGCTGCGGAGCGGCCGTGGAAGCCATCGACGGCCGCGCGGTGCGCCTGGCCTCCGGAGAGCGCCTGAGCGCCCGGCACCTGGTGGTGGCGACGGACGGCACGGCGGCGGCGGGGCTGGTGCCACGCCTCCCTCCGCCGGCGTGGCGCGCAGCCACCACCGTCTATTTCGCGGCGGCGCGCAGCCCGGTCGGCGAGGGAACGCTGATGCTCAACGGCACCGGGCGGGGCCGGGTCAACACCCTGATCGACCTCAGCCAGGTGTCACCCTCGTATGCGCCGCCTGGCCAGTCGCTGCTTTCCGTGACGGTGGCGGGAAGCCCGTCGGAGGAGGACGAACCTCTGGCCGCCAGCCTTCGGAGCGAGCTCGCCGACTGGTTCGGGCCGGCGGCGGTGGCGGAGTGGCGCTTGCTGCGCATCTGCCGCATCCGGCAGGCTCTGCCGGTGCGTTGGCCGTTGACGAGAAGCGCGCCGACTCCCCTCAGCCCCGGTCTGTGGGTTTGCGGCGACCATCGCGACACGGCCTCGATTCAGGGCGCGATGCAGAGCGGTCGCGAAACCGCGGAAGCGCTGCTGTCGGAATCCACCTAAACTACCCGCCATGCCCTCATCCTTGACCACGTCCCCGCCCTCCCCGCGCTGGATGCGCCGCGTCCTGCTGGCCGCGGGGCTGTACAATGGGCTGTGGGGGGCGCTGGCCGTGCTCTTTCCGCACGCGATGTTCGACTGGCTGGGCATGGCGCGCCCGAACTATCCGGAATTCTGGCAATGCATCGGCATGATCGTCGGCGTCTATGGCGCGGGCTACGCCATCGCGGCCTTCGATCCGGCGCGGCACTGGCCGATCGTGCTGGTGGGATTTTTAGGCAAGGTATTCGGGCCCCTCGGCATGGTGCAGGCGCTGTGGACGGGCGCGCTGCCGTGGGGTTTTGCGCTCAACTGCGTGTTTAACGACCTGATCTGGTGGATTCCGTTTGCCCTGATTTTGCGCCACGCCTGGGTGCGTCACGTGCATGAACCGGAGGGGCCGGCGCTTCCTGACGAGCCGGCGCTGCTGGCGGAGGCCCTCACCAGTTCGGGGGCGAGCCTGGCCGCGCTTTCGCAGGAGCGGCCGGTGCTGGCGGTGTTTCTCCGCCACTCCGGCTGCACCTTCTGCCGCGAGGCCATGGCCGATCTGGCGGCGAGCCGCGCGGCGATTGAGGCCGGCGGCACCTCGCTGGCGCTGGTCCACATGACCAGCCCGGAGGAATTTGCGGCGTTCGCGAAAAGTTACGGCCTCGACGATGTGCCGGCCCTCGCCGACCCGGAGCGTCGGCTGTATCGCGGTCTGGGGCTGCGGCGCGGCCGGGTGTCGCAACTCCTCGGGCCCGGCGTGTGGTGGCGCGGCTGGCAGGCGTGGCGCGCCGGCCACGCGGTCGGCGCGCTGGCGGGTGACGGGACCCAGATGCCCGGGGTCTTTCTCATCCACCGGGGGCGGGTGGTGCGCCGGTTCCTGCACGCCACGGCCGCCAATCGCCCCGACTATGCGGCCCTCTGCGAACTTCCCGCCCGGCCATGACCGAACTCCTTTTCCACATGCACGCCGCGGCCACCTGGGCGCTGGCCGGCCTGGTCTGGACAGTGCAGGTCGTGCACTACCCGCTGATGGCCCGGGTGGGGGCGGGGTCCTTTCCCGGCTACCACGCGGCCCACACGCGGCGCATGACGAGGGTCGTCGCACCCTTGATGCTGGCGGAGCTGGGCACGGCCGGGGCGCTGCTCTGGCTGGGCGAGCGCAACCCGTGGTGGCTCGCCAGTCTGGCACCGCTGGCCGGCAACTGGCTTTCCACCGCCCTCGTGCAGGTCCCGCTGCACCGCCGCCTCAGTTCCGGTTTCGATCCGGCCGCCCACACCCGCCTGGTCCGAACCAACTGGTGGCGCACCGCCGCCTGGTCGCTGCGCGGCGGCCTCGTCCTGCCGGCCCTCGCCTAGCCCCCAGCCCGCCCGCCCGCCGCCATCCGCCACTCTGACCGCCACCAACGAGACCCCATGCCCGACCCCCCGGACCACACCTGCCTTTTCCTCACCCGCACCCGGCTTGCCGCGACGCCCGAGACGATGTTTCGTTTCCACAGCGATCCGCGCAACCTGACCGTGGTCATGCCCCCAACCCTGAAGCTGGTCAGCCTGAAAACCGACGGCCCGGCCGCGGAAGGGCGTCTCATCGAGCTGCACTGCCGCGATTTTTTCGTGATCCCGATGCGGTGGACCTGCCGCTGGCGCACGGTTCAGCCGCCCGGGCTGCTGGTCGACGAGATCCTGCAGGGGCCGTTCCGCGTGTTCATTCACGAGCACCGGTTCGAGCCCGATGGCTCGGGCGGCTGCGTGATGACCGATGCCGTGACCTATGCCTTCGGCCGCGGGTGGTGGGGTCGCCTGATCTCGCAGACCGGCGTGCGGGTGTATCTGACGGCCCTGTTCGCCTTCCGACACTGGCGCACCCGGGCCTGGGCGGCGCGGCAGGCTCAGGGCACGGTGTTGGGGTAGCTGCCGAGCACCTTCAGGAACGAGCAGTAGGTGCTCAGCCCCTCCAGTCCGCGTTTGACGGCTTCATCCTCGCTGTGGCCGAGCAGATCCACGAAGAAGAAATACTCCCAGTCCTTTTTCTTCGACGGACGGGATTCGATCTTGGCCAGGTTGAGATGGAGAGAATTGAACGGCTCCAGCGCGTGGTACAGGCTGCCGGGCTCGTTTTTCACTGCGAACATGATCGAGGTGCGGTCGTGGCCGGTCGGCGGGCAGATATTTTCGCTCAGCACGAGGAAGCGCGTGGTGTTGGTCGCGCTGTCCTGAATCGAGCGTTCGAGCACGTCGAGGCCGTGCATTTCCGCCGCCAGGGTGCCGCCGAGGGCTCCCGAATGTGCCATGGTCGCGGCCAGTTCGGCAGCTTTGGTGGTGCTGGCGCAGTCGATGAGCTGGGCCTGCGGAAAATGCGCATGGATCCATCCGCGGCACTGGCCGAAGACCTGGGGGTGGCTGTAGAGCGTGGTGATCTGATCCCTCGGGATCTTGGCCAGCAGGCAGTTGTCGATGCGCAGGAAAAGCTGGGCACAAATCTTGAGGTTCGAATCTGCGAACAGGTCGAGGGTGTGGTTGACTGCGCCTTCGGTCGAGTTCTCGATCGGCACCACGCCGTAATCGGCCCGGCGGCGGGCGACCTCGTCAAAGACATCGGCGAAACTGGCCTGCGGCAGATACTGCACGCTGTGGCCGAACTTGCTGAGGGCCGCCTGGTGCGTCCAGGTGCCGGCCGGTCCGAGATAGGCGATCTTCAGGTCCTCCTCGAGCGCCAGGGCCGCCGACATGATCTCGCGGTAGATGGCGCGGATGGATTTTTCCGGCAGGCGTCCTGTGTTGAGCTTCAACAGGCGCTGAAAGACGGCCTCCTCGCGCTCGGGCGCGTAAATCGACAGCCCCTCCTTCTTCTTCACCACCCCGATCTCGTGCACGAGGTCCGCGCGCTCACGGAGCAGGCGGAGCAGCTCAGTGTCGAGGGCGTCAATGCGCTGGCGGATTTCCTCAAGGGTCATGCGGAACCCACTCCCTTATCCCGAAGGCCCTCCGGCGCAAGCGCGGCCGCGGCCGGCCAGCCCAATCAGAACAAAATCTTCAAACTTCCGCCAGCGATGGGCGTCACGTCATAATCCTCGTCAAACACACTGCGGCCGTCCTCCTCCTGCAGTTCCAGACGGCCGCCGACGATCGCCCCGCCAAAAACCGCGGCAGTCACCGAGGCGTTCGGTTTCCATTCGACCCCGAGGCTCAGGGGAAAGGTGCGCTCGCGCAACACGCCCGAAGGCTGGGAGGCGTCCGGGGCCAGGCGATAGTCACGGGAACGATACAGCCCGCGGAGGAAAAATCCCCACTGATCGCTGGCCTGCCACGTGAGTTCGGCACCCGGCCCGATGCTGCGCAGCCGCCACACGTTGTTAATTTGCCAGTCCATGCCGATCACCGGGATGACCAGCGCGTCGTCCTCAAGCCGCGACAGGGCCAGCACGCCCGGGGTGAGGGAGAAGTTCGGAGTGAAGCGGTAGGTCAGACCGAGCAGGCCGGTGGCCCCCAGCCCGTCCTCGAAGTCGGCGTCCAGGTCCCCGCCCCAGGAAATCGAGCCGCCCGCCACCAGCTCCCAGGACTCGTTGATTTCGTAAAACCCGATCGCGCCGGCCTGGGTCGAAAACAGATCGTCGGCAGGTGCGGCCAGTCCATCGCCAACCGAGCCAAAACGGTCGAATTCGTACTGCGACCACTCGGCTTCCAGTCCGATCGCGACCGCGAACGCGTCGGAAAACGGGATGCGGGTTCCCGCTTCCAGCTGCCAGCGATCGGCGGAAAACGCGGTGTCCGATCCGTCGACATCGGTTTCAAATTGGTGGGTGTACCCAAAAGTGGTGGCGAGCCAGCCCGCCGGGCGCCCGCCGGATTCAACGGGCGGCGCCGGAGCGCCGGCAGGCGCGGAAACGGCCTCCCCCGCCCGTCCGGTAGCGGCGGCGGCCAGGAGGAAAGCAAGGGCGGGAATGGAGAATCGGGTAATCATTGAGTGAATAAGGTTCGATCCTACGTCTACGATGCGACAGTCCCTGCGGATGCCCCTATCCGCACCACCGGGCCGCGGACGGCACTCGCCATCCCGGGATCCGGCAGCCCCACGGTCACGGCTTCGCACCACCCCCGCCCTCCGACGCGGAGGCTCCATCGGGTTCCGCTGCCGCTTCTTCCAAAGATTCCGGCTCGTGCTCTTGCGGGTCCGCTCCGGCGTGCGCTCCGGCGTGCGCTCCGGTGGGCGCTTCGGTATGCGCTTGCGCGTGCTCTTCGGCGGCCGGGGCGGCCGCCTCCCCCCCCCCGATCGGCAGCTCGGGCTGCACCACGTTGGGCTCGGCGGGTTTCTCGGCATCGGGCATGGGCAGGGCGACCCGGCGCAGCTCGGAGGCATTGGGCAGGTCGTCCACACTGCGGATGCCGAAGTGCTCGAAGAAGAAATCTGTGGTCTCGTAGAGCAGCGGGCGGCCCGGCAGATCGGCCCGGCCGGCAATGCGCACAATGTTCTGGTCGAGGAGCTTTTGAATCGGGCCGTCGATGCTGACGCCGCGCACGGCCTCCACCGCCGCCTTGGTGATGGGCTGGCGGTAGGCGATGATCGCGAGGGTCTCGAGCGCGGGCTGGCTCAGGCGGTGCGGCCGGCGTTCTGGGAACAACCCGCGCACCCACGGCCCGTATTCAGCCAGCGTAAAAATGCGCCATCCGGTGGCCCGCTCCGCCAGGGTGAAGGCCCGACCCTCCGCCGCATACAGGGCGGCCAGAGCTGACAGCGCATTCAGCACCTCGGCATCGGAAATCCTCGCCAGCGAGGCCAGGGTCGTCAGCGCAGGGTCGGGCTCCTCGCTCTCCACTTCCGCCTCCTCCACGTCCTGCTCGCGCTCGTGCTCCTCATGCTCGTCCGCACCCTCGTCCGCACCCTCGTCCACCTCCTCCGGCACTGCCGGGACCTCAGGGACTCCGGCCGACTCCCCAGCCTCCGGCTCGCTTCCCTCTTCCTCGTCCTCCTTCGCGGTGGCCGTGGTCGCCGCTGAGCGGATGGCGCGCACGATGGCGCTGGTGGTCAGCGGCTCAGGCGATGCAAAAAGCAGGGCCTCGACGATCTGGGGCAGGGTGGGAATGGTCATGGGTCACTGGTCGTGGTCACTGGTCACTGGTCACTGGTCACTGGTCACTGGTCGTGGGCTTCTCGCGGGCCGCGGCTTCATGCCGGTCCTCGCTGAGTTCGCTCTCCCTGAGCTCGCGCAGGGCGGCGTCGGTTTCGGCGCGGGCCACCTCGTTGCGATACAGCACGATCTCCCCCAGCAGATGGTCCTGGGTGATGCGCAGATGCCGCAGTTTCATCAATTCCAGGACCGCGATGAAGGTGACGATGATTTCGTCGCGCGAGGTGGCGTGGGCGAAGAGCGAGGAGAACCGGACCGGGCCCTGGTGCCGAGGCATCAGGTCGAGCAGGTAGTCGATCTTGTCCGAGACGGTGTACCGGTCGTCGGTGATTTCGCGCAGGTCGGGCACTCGCACCTTGTCGAGTACCTTTTGGAAGGCGCGGATGAGGTCGAAAATCCCCACTTCCGGCATGCCCGTGGGCGCGGGGTCGGGCGGGGGGGTCAGCGGTTCGGGCTGGGCCGGGAAGATGTTGGCGGCGAGCCGGGCTCGGTGTTCCAGAAAACCGGCCGCATCCTTGAATTTTTTGTATTCGATGAGCTGGCGGATCAACTCCCAGCGCGGGTCATCCTCCTCGGCGTCCTCTTCCGGCAGCTGGTCCTGCTTCGGCAGCAGGGTCCGGCTTTTGATGTACATCAGGTTGGCCGCCATGACGATGAACTCCGACGCCAAATCGACGTTGAGGAGCTTGAAGGCGTCCATGTAGTCGAGGTACTGCCTGGTGATGCGCTCCAGCGACACACCGTTGATCTCCACCTCGTCTTTTTTGACAAGATAAAGCAACAGATCGAGCGGCCCCTCAAAAATTTCGAGCCGGACTTTGTAGGCGTCCTCCATCGGTGGGACCGGGAGTAGAAGCGATGGCCGGGCGGGGCGCCAGCGGAAAGGCACCGGGGCGCACGAAGCCGACAAACTCGCGTGACAAGCAGCGTGGAGACCGGAGGGTTCCCCGGCGATGACCACTTCCCCCACTCGAATCGTCCGCGAACGGCGGTCGTGGCTCGGCCGGCAGCCCTGGTGGCTGCGGTGGCCGGGCCGGCTGGCGCTGGTCGCGGGCGGGCTGGGCGCGCTCGTCGGGAGCGGGGTCTGGCTGGTGTACAGCAGCCTGGCGCGCGGGTTCGACCTGGAGAAACTCGGCAGCCTGCCGGAGCGGAGCATTGTCTACGACGTGCATGGCACGGAGATGGGGCGGCTGCACGGCGAAAACCGGATTTCGGTGCCGCTGACGGAAGTGTCGCCCGATTTTCTCAACGCCCTGCTCTCGCGCGAAGACCACCGGTTTTACGACCACGGTGGCATCGATTACCGGGGGCTGGCCCGGGCCGTGGTGCGCGATCTGCAGGACCGGAGTTTCACCCAGGGGGCGAGCACCATCACCATGCAGCTCGCACGCAACTCATTCGCCCTCAGCGGAAAATCTCTGCACCGAAAGCTGCTGGAGGTCGCGCTGGCCCGGCGCATCGAGGCCGGCCACCCCAAGGACAAGATCCTCGAACTCTACGTGAACCGCATTTTTTTCGGCACCGGCCTGTACGGCGTCGAACGGGCCGCGCAGGCGTATTTCGGCAAGCCGGCCCGCGCACTCAGCCTGGACGAGGGAGCGATGCTGGCGGCGATCATCCGCGGTCCGAACAAATTCTCGCCGTTCCGCTCGCCCGACGCGGCCCGCTCCGGGCGCGACATGGTGCTCGGGCGCATGGTGGTGCAGGGCCGTCTGAGCGAGGCCGAGGCCCAGGCGGCCCGGGCCGCCACCACCGTCATCCAGCCGGAACCCACCGTCACCAGCCAGGAAACGTATGCGCTCGACGCCGTGCGCCGCGCACTCGATTCGGTGCTCGATGCCGAAGATGAGGAGGACGGGGGGCTGCGGATCTACACCACGATCGACCTGCCGCTCCAGGCGGCCGCCGAATCCGCCCTGGAGGAACAGCTCGCCGCCGTCGAAAAAACCCGGGGCTACCCGCACCCGACCCGGGCCCAGTGGCCAGCGCGCGGCGCGGCTCGCCCCGCGGCCAGCGCGCCCGACTACGTGCAGGGGTCGGTGGTGGTGCTCGACAATGCCACCGGCGCCGCCCTCGCCGTGGTCGGCGGCCGCAATTTCCAGGAAAGTCCGTTCAACCGCGCCTTGCTCGCCAAACGGCCGGTGGGCAGCACCTTCAAGCCGTTCGTGTACGCCTCCGCGGTCCAGACCGGCCTGTTCCCCAGCACCCTGGTGGATGACGGGCCGGTCAACATCGGCGGCTGGTCCCCCCGCAACTCGGACGGCACCTACGGCGGACTGCTCCCGGCCGCCACCGGCCTCGCCCGCTCGCGAAACACCATGACCGTCCGCGTCGGCGAACGCGCCGGCCTCGATCACATCGTCGAACTCACCGCTCGCCTCGGCCTCGGCACCGTCACCCGCCCCAGCCCGCAGCTCTACATCGGCAACCATGACACCACGCTCCACGCCCTGACCAGCGCCTACGCCGCGTTTCCCAATGGCGGCACCAAACTCCGCCCCTACCTGCTCGACCACGTCGAAAACAAGGAGGGCGACGTGATTTTTCGCAACGAACCCATGGGGTATCCCGCAATGGCTCCGGGTGCCGCCTGGTCAGTGACCAAAATGCTCGAAAAAGTCTTCGCGCCCGGCGGCACCGCGGCCAGCGCGCGCCGCCTGGGGTACACCTCGGCCGCCGCCGGGAAAACCGGCACCACCGACGATTTTAAGGACGCCTGGTTCGTCGGATTCACCAAACGCCTCACCTGTGGCGTGTGGGTCGGCATGGACCAGCCCGAACGCATCACCGGCCAGGCCTACGGGGGCCGCATGGCCCTGCCCGTCTGGGTCGCAGTCATGAAAACCGCCGAATCCCTCGGTTATGCCCCCGGCCCCTCGCCCGCCCCGAGCCTCGATACCGAAAAAATCACCGTCTGCGCCGTCAGCGGCCTGCCCGCCACCGCCGCCTGCCAGGCCGCCGGCACCGCCGTGACCGAGGAACTGCCCGTCGACCTCATCGACCACTTCGCCTCCGGCCGGTGCCCGGCCCACGGCGACCGCTCCCCCCTCGCCCGGCACGGCCGGCCCGGCTCCCCCGCCGACCCGGGCCCCGGCCTCTGGCAGCGCCTGCGCTCGCTGTTCCGCTGAGGCGGGCAAAGTGCCTGTCCCTTTATGCGGTCCGTCCCTTTATGCGGTCCCGAGCGGCGACAAAGTGCCTGTCCCTTTACGCGGCGCTTTTTGCCGTGCTTTTGTGCGGCAGTCCGGAAATTCAGGAAGAATTGATTTTTTGCGCGCACGATGCTTGAGGTTGTGTACATTGAACACTGGTGCCGGGGGTCCGGCCCGAGAGTATCATTGCTGCCCCTGCATGTCCGCCCGCAACCAGAAGCTGCGCGCCTCGACCGCCGTTCGCAAGGCGGCCGCTCCGCGTGGTCGGCCGGCGGTGCCGGCGGCCAAAAATGCCCGTTTCCCGGTGAGGGATCGGAAGGTGCGGTTGCAGAGCAAAAATGTGGCCTACCGGCCGACGGCGCCGCTGGTCATTCCGATCACGTGGCTGAACACGGTGATCGGACTGATGCTGCTGCCGGTGGCGTGGGTGACGACGCAGACGTTTTTCACGCTGCTGGGCCGGAGTGCGGAGCAGGACGAGGTCTGGCGGACGCCGCCGGTGGTGCTTTTTGGCTGGGGGCTGGTGGTGTGGCTGGCGGCCTTCTGGGCCGGGCTGCGGCCGCGGTATGTGTATGTGCTTGGTCACGAGCTGACCCATGCGCTTTTTGTCCTGCTCTGCGGAGGCAAGATCCATGACCTGCGGGTGACTGCCGAAGGCGGCCACGTGGTCACCGACAAGAATAACCTCCTGATTTCGCTGTCGCCGTATTTCGTGCCGTTCTGGTCGCTGGCTGCCGTCACCGCCTACGGGCTGCTAGGTATGGGCGTGGATCTCGGTTCGGTCCAGCATGTGCGGCTGGGCGAGTGGAGGTTGTCGCTCGGCATGGATGCCGCGCTTTCCTTTGTGCTCGGCTACACCTGGGGCCTGCACCTTTCGTTCACCCTCTGGATGGTCACCCGCGACCAGCCTGACCTTCAACAGAACGGCACATTTTTCTCGCTGGTCTTCATCTATTTTATCAATCTTGTCCTGATCCTCAGTCTCTTCGTCCTGGCCGCCCCGGGGGTGGCGAGCGGCGATTTGATGGACGTGTGGCTGCACCATCTGCGGGGGGTGATGCGGTGGTTGACGGTGCTGGGTTGAGGGCAGGGGCGCTCTTTTTCCCGGCCGCCGGATGGGTGCGCGCCCGGGTCCGCTTTTGACACCCTGCCGCGCCTGTGGCAACGGAGACGCGTTTGCCGTTTTTCCACGGCTCCTTTTTCCTCCGGGGCGACCGCTCCGGGCTGCGTATTCCCATTCCTCGCGATCCCGTGCCCAAAGACCCATCCATCAAAAAAATCCTCCTCATCGGTTCCGGCCCCATCGTCATCGGACAGGGGTGCGAGTTCGATTACTCCGGCGTGCAGGCGTGCAAGGCGCTGCGTGAGGAGGGGTACGAGGTTATCCTGATCAACTCCAACCCGGCCACCATCATGACCGATCCGGAGTTCGCAGCCCGGACGTACATCGAGCCGATCACGCCGGAAATGGTCGAAAAAATCATCGCCAAGGAGAAGCCCGACGCACTCCTGCCCACCCTCGGCGGCCAGACCGCGCTCAACTGCTCGATGAAGCTCCATGAGATGGGCGTGCTGGCAAAGCACAACGTCCGCATGATCGGCGCGAAACCGGAGGCCATCCACAAGGGCGAGGACCGCCAGGCGTTCAAGGAGGCCATGATCAAGATCGGCCTCGACATGCCCCAGTCGGGCATCGCCAAGGCCCCGCGCATCAAGGTCCGCGACAGCGAGACGGGGGAGGAAAAGGACGGCTTCGACTACGTGAAGGGCCTGGAGATCGCCCGCGGCATCGCGGCCGACATCGGGACCTTTCCGCTCATCATCCGCCCCGGCTTCACCCTCGGCGGCTCCGGCGGCGGCATCGCCTACAACCGCGAGGAGTTCGAGACCATCGTCGCCCGCGGCCTTGACATGTCGCCGGTCGCCGAGGTGCTCATCGACGAGTCGCTGCTCGGCTGGAAGGAGTACGAGATGGAGGTCATGCGCGACTGCGCGGACAACTGCGTGGTCATCTGTTCAATTGAGAATTTCGATCCGATGGGCGTGCACACCGGAGACTCCATCACCGTCGCCCCGATCCAGACGCTGACCGACCGCGAATACCAGGTCATGCGCGACGCCTCGTTCGCGGTCATCCGTGAGATCGGCGTGGAAACCGGCGGCTCGAACATCCAGTTCGCCACCCACCCGCAGACCGGCCGCATGATCGTCATCGAGATGAATCCGCGCGTCAGCCGGTCGTCCGCCCTGGCTTCCAAGGCCACCGGCTTCCCGATCGCCAAAATCGCCGCCAAACTCGCCGTCGGCTACACGCTGGACGAAATCCGCAACGACATCACCCGCGAAACGCCGGCCAGCTTCGAGCCGACCATCGACTACGTCGTCACCAAGGTCCCGCGCTTCACGTTCGAAAAATTCCCCGACGCCGACCCGACGCTGACGACGCAGATGAAAAGCGTGGGCGAGGCCATGGCCATCGGCCGGACCTTCAAGGAATCCCTGCAAAAAGCCCTGCGCAGCCTGGAAACCGGCCGCGGCGGCCTCGGTGCCGACGGCAAGGACCCGGTCGACGCGGACAAGACGACGATCGAGCGCAAGCTGAGCGTGCCGAATGCCGAGCGCATTTTCTGGGTCGCTGTCGCCATGCGCCAGGGGTTCAGCCAGGAGGAAATCTTCAGTCTGACCCAGATTGATCCGTGGTTCCTCGCGCAGATGGGGCAGATTGTGGAGGAGGAGCAGCAGATTGCGGTCAACACCGCGGACCATTTGTGCAGCCAGGTGCCCGCCGCGGAACGCACGCCGGAGAAACAGGCCGAGGTTTTGCAAACGTACATGCGGCGGCTCAAGCGGTTGGGCTTCTCCGACCGCCAGATCGCCCGGCAGTACGGCGTTTCCGAGGAGGAGATCCGCGCTGGGCGGAAGAAGTACGGCATCGTGCCCACCTACCGCCTCGTCGACACCTGCGCGGCCGAGTTCGAGGCTTATACGCCGTATTATTATTCGACGTACGGCGACGAGAACGAGGCGCGCGGCGGGACCAAGCCGCGGATCATGATTCTCGGCGGCGGGCCCAACCGGATCGGGCAGGGGATCGAGTTCGACTACTGCTGCGTGCACGCCTCATTTGCCCTCAAGGAAATGGGATACGAGACAATCATGGTCAACTCCAATCCGGAGACGGTTTCGACCGACTACGACACGTCCGACAAACTCTACTTCGAGCCGCTCACGCTCGAGGACGTACTGAACATTTGCGACCAGGAGCAGCCCGAGGGCGTGATCGTGCAGTTCGGCGGGCAGACGCCGCTCAACCTGGCGGCCGCGCTGGAGGCCGCCGGCGTGCCGATCATCGGGACCAGCCCGACCCACATCGCGCTGGCCGAGGACCGGAAGTATTTCGCCAAGCTGCTCGACGACCTCAAGCTCAACCAGGCACCGAGCGGCACCGCGCTCAACGAGCAGGAGGCGCTCGCCATCGCCCAGCGCATCGGCTTCCCCGTGCTGGTGCGCCCGAGCTTCGTGCTCGGCGGCCGTGGCATGCGCATCGTCTATGACGACCAGGAGCTGCTCCATTACGTGAAGCAGGCGATGGAAATCGCCGGCCTCGAGCCCGGCAAAACGAGCGTGCCGTCCGACCGGCCGATCCTCATCGACCGGTTCCTCGACGACGCCACCGAGGTGGACGTGGACATCATTTCCGACGGCGAAACGACGGTGATCGGCGCGATCATGGAGCACATCGAGCAGGCCGGCGTGCATTCCGGCGACAGCGCGTGCGTCATCCCGTCGATCAGCCTGAGCGCGCCGGTCCTCGCGGAAATCCGCCGCGCGGCCCGCGATCTCGCCCAGGCGCTCCAGGTCATTGGCTTGATGAACATCCAGTTCGCGGTCAAGGACGGCGCGCTCTACGTCATCGAGGTCAATCCGCGGGCCAGCCGCACCGCGCCGTTCGTGTCCAAGGCCATCGGCGTCGCCCTGCCCAAGCTCGCGGCCAAGGTCATGGCCGGGGCGCTCCGGCGGAGTCAGGGCGCGCCCGAGAGCGAGATTGTGACCCTGAAAAAGCTCGGATTCACCGAGGAGATCATTCCCGCCCACTACAGCGTGAAGGAAGCGGTCTTCCCGTTCGTGAAGTTCCCAGGCATCGACATCGTGCTCGGCCCGGAAATGAAGAGCACCGGCGAGGTCATGGGCATCGACCCCGATTTCGGCTTGGCCTTCGCCAAGAGCCAGATGGCCACCGGCGGCAGCCTGCCGACCAAGGGCAACCTCTTCATCTCCGTGCAGGAGCGCCACAAGTCGCAGATCGGCGCGATCGCCAAGGACTACCACGACCTCGGCTTCACCCTCTTCGCCACCGACGGCACCGCGCGCGAAATCGAAAAAGCCGGCGCGCCGGTCAACCTGCTCTACAAACTCGCCGACGGCCGGCGGCCGAACGTGCTCGACAAAATCAAAAACGGCGAGATCCAGTTCATCATCAACACGCCGTCCGAATCCGAATCCCGCGCTGACGAGGTCAAGATCCGCAGCGCCGCGGTCGCCCACAAGATCCCCATCATGACCACGCTGAGCGGCGCGCGGACCGCCGTGCATGCGGTCCGCTCGCTCCAGACCAAACCGGTCGAGGTCCGCGCGCTGCAGGAGTACCACCCGAAGGCGTAGCCGCGGGCGGGGCCCGGCCCGGCCGTTTTACAGCTCCCGCACGCGGAAAAACCGCGGTGCGACCCCGGCTGCCGGCCCGTCCGGCTCCGTGAAGGGCACGCGGACATCGTCCGCGGCGAGCACCGGCCCCGACGCCTGCCAGCGGACGAGGTCGGTGGAGACTTCCGGCTGGTAGAATTTCCCGATGACGCCGCCGAAAGTGAAGCGGACGCGACCGCTGGCCGGGTCGCGTGTTTCATCGCGGATCAGCAGCCGTCCTTCGTCGGTCACCTCCACCACTTTGTACAGCCGTCCGCTGTTTTCTCCGTCGCTCTCGAGGTGCGTGGCGTACAACCCGCCATCCTCGTCCTCGCCGAAGCTGCTGATGCGCAGTCCGCTGTCTTCCAACAGGGTGCGACGAACCAAGGCGCTTCCGTCCGGCTGGATGCCGTAGACCCGGCCGCTCCGATAGTCGGCATGCACATAGGTGCCCCACATCCAGGGAAATTCCTCGCCGCGATAGACGTAACCCCCGACCGCCGACCGGTCGCCGCTGGTGTGCGGCATCTCCGTGACCGGGGCGGTGAGCGTGCCGATCGTGACCGCGGTGGCGCCCGGGTCGGTGGAAACGGCCGGCTCGCCGGGCCGCAGGCGCGTGCCCTCCAACCGCCGCCAGCCGAAATTCAGGCCGCCGGTATTGGGCGGAGCCAGGTTGATCTCCTCCCACGCGCCCTGGCCGACATCCCCAATCCACAACTCCCCGGTGTCGCGGTCAAACGACCACCGCCATGGATTGCGCAGGCCGAGGTGCCAGATTTCCGGACGCACCCCGACCTGCCCGACGAAGGGGTTGTCGATCGGCACCGCATACGTGGAGCTCTGCGGGGCGCCGGATTCCGTGTCGAGCCGCAGCATCTTGCCCCACAAATCATTGGGGTTTTGCGCCCGGTTGTCCGGGTCATCGCCGCCGCCGCCATCGCCCAAACCGGCGTAGAGGAATCCATCGGGGCCGAAATGCAGGTCGCCGCCATTGTGATTGCCAAACGGGTCGTCGAGGCGCAGCACCACCTTCTCGGACGCCGGGTCGGCGGTGTCGGCCGCTCCGCCACCGGACGCGGTGAGAAAATAACGGGCCAGGATCTGGTCGCCTTCGTGCGGGGCGGCGCTGCTCGTGTAAAACACGTAAAAGTGACGGTTGAGCACGCCGAATCCGGGGGGAAAGGCGAGGCCGAGCAGGCCGCGCTCGTCGCTGGCCGCGGACGAGCTCAGAACGCGGTCCCGGAGGTCCAGAAACGTGCTGAGGATGCCCCGGTGCCACACGCGGATGCGCCCCCGCCGTTCCACGATGAAGAGGCGCCCGGAGCCGTCAAAGGCGCTGCGCACGGCCACCGGAAAATCGAGCGTGCCCGCGCCCGGCACCTCGACGAATCGCGGCGCGGGCCAGACCGGCGGCGCGGTGTCCGCTCCGATCAGGCGGGGCGCGATCAGCAGGTCCGGGCTGTCGGCGGCGGCGTTGAGGCCCTGGATGGCCAGGGTGTTGACCCCGTCGCGGAGCCGCCCGAGGTGGGGCGTCAGATCGAAGGTTTCCCCGGCCCCACCGGGGTTCGCGTCATGGGTCTGGCCCGCGAGGCTGGCGCTGTTCCACGACAGCCCGGCCGGTTCCAGCGCGGAGGCGACCTTCACTCCGTTGATCCAGGCCACAAACCCATCGTCGTAGGTCATCCGCAGCGTGAGCCGCCGGAGCTGGGCGCGCACCGCCGGCTCGATCAAAAACGGCACGCGGATGAAAACACTCGCATTCGCGCCGCGCATGGCCGCCACGTCGAGCCGCACCCGCGAGCGGTAGTCGCCACCGGTGCCCGGATCGGTGTCGAACCCGACCCCGGTGGAGCCGGCCAGCCAGGCCAGGTCGTCGAATGTCGGCTCCGTCCACGCCGGGCCCAGCTCGCTCCCGCCGTTCGCCTCGGAGGGCATCAGCGCCCGCGCCGGGCGGTTGTCGTCCAGCAGCACGAAGTCGGCCGCCCGCGCCGGGAATGACCCCAGCGCAGCCAGGGCCAGGGTCGAAAGAAGTCGGTGACGCATGGCCCGAAGCCTACGCGAGCCGCCGCCCGGCGGCAAATTCCGCCGGTCCGGCCCGGCCTCGGGCGGGGCCGGGTGTGGTCGCCGGTCAGGGGCGGGTGACCCGATAGAAGAACTCGAGGTTCGCCGGCAGGATGTCGCTGTCGGTGTAGGTCGTGGTCGCCCCGGTGGCAGCCACGTCGGTGGCGAGGTCGGTCCAGGTGGCCAGGGTGGAGGAGCGCTTGATGGTGTAGGTTTTGCCGGCCTCTGAGGAGAAGGTCAGCGTGACCGCGCCGGTGGCGGGGTTGCGTTGCACGCCGGTGATGAGCATCGGGGCCGACGGGCTGACGCTGCCTGCGGTCGGGAACGCGATCTCGCCGAGGCCGACCCGGTCGCCACCCGGCTGGGCACCGCCGAAAAAGTTGTCGGTGCAGGTGAGTTCGACATACCGCGCGCTGACCGGCTGGGCGAAGGCGAAGGCAAAGCGCCGACCTTCGTTATTTTCGTCCATCAGGAAGGTCGGGGCGTAGGTGACGGACGTGCCGAAACCGGCCGTGCCCTCGGCCTCGGTTGCAAAGCGGAGCTGGAATTCCTGGACCCCGTTGGCATTGCTGTCTTCGTAACCCCAGACATTGATCTCCTGCAGGGTCCGGTTTTGGCCAAGATCCACGATGAGGGTCGGCGGGGGGAAGGAGTCGAGGTAATCGCAGGCGGCTCCGCACGCGTCGGTGACCCAGAAGAAGCCCGAGCCTTCACCCAGCTGGGCGTCGTGCGGCCAGTTCGCGTCGAAGCCGACGCCGGGGCCCTGGTTCAGGTTTGAGGCCGGCCACAAATCGTTGTCCTGAGACGAGGCGGTGATTTCCGTGATCGCAAAGAACGCGACCGGCGGCGGCGGCACCGAAGCGGCGATGGGGATGTCGACGGCGGGGGCGTCGGGGTCGTTGCTGGCGATGGTCAGGGTGGCGCTAACATCGCCCTCCAGGGTGCCGGGGGTGAACCGGAGCAGCAGCTCGCCGCTTTGCAGGGTGGTCAGGGTGGTCGGACGGGAGACGATGGCGAAGGCAGCGGCATTCGGGCCGCTGAGGGTGGCGTTCGAGATGGTGAGCGGGAGCTGCCCCGTGTTCCGCAGGGTCACGGTGGCGTCCGCGCCCTCGCGCGTCGGCGGGATGAGCACGTTCGTCGGGGCCAGCAAGTTGGGCTCGGGCGGCGCGTTGAACCTCTCGAACGCAATTTCCCCGAAGCCGACGCGATCGCCGCCACTTGTGCCCGGCGGCTCGAAGAACGTCGCCGTGCAGGTGACTTCGACAAACCGGGCTTTGACCAGGCGATCAAAAAAGAAACTCTGGCGGGGAACGGGGGCCTGGATGGCTGTGAAGGCCGGATTGTAGGTGATGGAGGCGCCGAACCCGGTCTCCCCCTCCGCTTCGGTGGCAAAGCGGAGCTTGAACTCCTTCAATCCGTTGTCGTTGGTTGCGGCATAGCCCCAGATGCTGACTTCCGCCAGGTTGGTCTCGACGCCGAGGTCGACAATGAGGACCGGCTCGCCGGCGACCGCGATGTAATCAGAGGGATACCCGCCCGGAGCGTTCGTCACCCAAGTCGTCGCGCCGGCAAACGCGTCATGAGGTTCGTTTTCGTCGTAGCCGAGGCCCGGCCCCTCAAACAGCCGCTCGATCGGAAAGTAGGCGTTGGAGTTGTAGCTGACGACGCTGACGGGTGTATAAAACTCGGCGGCACCGGCCAGGGAAGCCGCCCCGTGAAGCAGGGCAGCAAGGATCAGTGTTTTTTTCATTTTTTCAGGATGGGTGATGGTGGGTGAGTGGCGGCCATGGCGCGGGAACCATAAAAAAAGCCCTGGGGAAGAGGGTCTTCCGCAGGGCGTTTTCAATGAGCAGGGTTCAGGCCAGCTGCGCCGTAGCTCAGGCGCGCCGGCGGCGGAGCAGGCCGAGCAGAGCCACTCCGCCCAGGAGGGCGCTGGAAGGCTCGGGAATCAGGACAAAGGCGACTTCGCCCAGACCGACGCGGTCGCCGCCGGCCAGTTCGCCGCCGGTACCATCGCCAGGTGCGGTGAAGTAGTTGGCGGTGGCGGTGAATTCCACGTAGCGGGCGGTCACGGGCGTCAGCGGGTGGCTGTCCCGGGTGATGTCGGACAGCGCGGCGGTGAAGCCGGTCTGGGCCGCGCCGAAGCTGCCGGCGCCTTGCGCGTCGGTCGCGAAGCGGAGGTCGAAGTTTTTCACGCCATTGGAGTTGCCGGTAGTGTAGCCCCAGGTGCTGATTTCGGTCAGCAGGTAGTCGGCACCGAGGTCAAAAATGAGGATCGGCGCTCCGGCCACCGCGACATAGTCCGAGGGAAAGCCGCCCGGGGCGTTGGTCACCCAAGTTTCGCCGGGAATGCCATCATAGGGTTCAGCGGCGGAATACCCGACGCCAGGTCCCTGGATCAGCCGCTCGATCGCGAAATACGCCGTCGAGTTCGGGCTGGTCACGCTGACCGGCGTGATGAACGTGGCCGCATTGGCCAGGGATGCTGCTCCAAAAAGGTGGGCGATGAGGAACGATGTTTTTTTCATGGTTGGGTCGGACTGGAAAATCTGAATACAGTAATGAAGGTGCCACCCTGTTCATAAATCAGGTGGTTTCAACCGCAAAGAAAGAAGACACGTCCCACCAGGGTGGGGCGCGTCCTCCGGACGGGCCGGCGGTGAGGACATGCTGGCAGGGTGAACCTCCCGCCTTCTCAGAACGCGTGCCGCAGCACGCACGCTCGCGCACCACGTTTGCCTGCCCCAGCACGCATGCGACTCGCCGGGAAGTCCCGTCCCGCCGCGCCACGCGCCCCCCGCCTACGTGTCCGGAGGCCACGTCCCACCCGGGGGAAGCTGCCTGCGCTCCCGGGCTCGTTTGCGGTGCGTCGTTTAGGCATACCCGAAGTCCTGCAAAAAAGGCGCGAGGACCGGCACGGAGGATTCCAGATGTTCCGTATAGTGCTGCCAGCGGCCGACCGAGCGGGCGTGGACCGGTTTGGTGGCCACGGCGTAGTTGGGCGAATGCAGGGCGGCCGAGGCGTCGCCAGCGGGTTTTTCGGCCGTGGAAAGCCCGAGGAAGGCGGCCACGCGCGCGGTTTCGCCGGCGGCGTCGGCGACCATGTCCTCGTACCGGCTCTCGAGCCAGCAGCCGGTGGGCAGCGTGTCTTTGACGCGCCGCCAGAGGTCCATGAGGGCGGCATAGTGCCGCGCGGTCGATTCCCAGTCGAGCAGTTGCGTGCTGATGACGTTGGGGGGCAGGTCGAAGAAATAGCTGCTGACGACCACATCGCGCGGGTCGCGCAGGGCGATCAGAAAGCGGATTTCCGGCAGGATCCGCAGCCAGAGTGGAAGCTGGATCATCTGCGTCGGGTTTTTGTCGATGACCAGCGGGGCACCGGCGAGCGGGCGTCCGTGGAGCGAGGCGATGGACCGGGCGTAGTGCCGCCGGGCCGACTGGACGAGGTCGCGGCCGCCGGGCCGGAGCGCGCGCAGGACATGGAGGCGGCCGACGAGGCCGGCCGACGAGAGTGCCCCGCCGTCGAAGGCGCCCGTTTCGTCGAAGGACACCACGTCTTCCAGCCGTTCGAGGCGCGCTTCGAGCAGGGTGGTGCCGCTGCGCGGGTGGCCGCAGAGGAGGGTGGGACGAAACGGCAGCGGAATCTCGGCGGCGTCGGCCAGCCAGGCGGGCGGCGGGCCGGCCGGACAGGCGGCGGCCAGTTCGCGCGCGAGCGCCAGGCGGGTGCGGAATTCCTTTTGCAGCCGGCCGACGGCCGGCAGGGCGGCGAGGGCTTTTTTGATGGGGGCGATCGCGGCGGCGGCCTCGGCGTGGCGGCCGGTTCGATCGAGCACTCCGGCCAGCAGGTACCCGGCCTTGCTGTGCAGCAGCAGCGGCAGCCCGGCGGCGAGCAGCGCGCGTGCCTGGGATTCCGCCGGCTCCAGCCGTCCCTGCCGGACCAGCACCTGGGCCTGGAGCAAACGGAGTTCGGGATGCCCCGGATGCCGCTGGAGCGCCCGGTCGAGCAGCGTTGCGGTTTCCTCCAGCTCGCCGGCGCGCTCCATGACCAGCAGCAATCCCAGCAGGCTTGGGAGGTGCCCGGCCTCGGCGGCCGGAGCCAGCAGCGTCCGCGCCTCGGCGGTGCGGAACATGGAAAAATAACACGCGGCCACCTGCCGCAGGAGGTCCGGGCTCTGCGCCCCGTGCACGGCCGCGACCTTGAGCTCGGTTTCCGCCTCCTCGTAGCGGATCAGCGTGATCAACAGGGTGGCCAGGTCCAGCCGCCAGACCGGGTCCCTCGGATCGCGGTCGCACAGCGTGCGCAAAAGCCGTTCGGCCAGGCGGTACTCGCCGCGGTGATACGCCTCGCGGGCCTGGACGGCGGGATGAACGGGCATAAGAGCAATAGGCGGGGGCCGGGGTGGAGCGGGGGGCCATCAGGCAAGAAACGCGCCCCTCAGCGCAGCCGGACCCGGACGCGGAAATACCCATGGCCATCCGCCACTGGACCGCCGCTGTCAAACCGCAGCCATGTCCGGCCGCCCGGCTCCTCAACCCGTGACGGTGCCGCCAACAGGCCCGAGGCCGCGTCCCACGACTGCAGGTCCGCCGACCACTCCGGTATAACCTCGGTATCGTCGGCCGCCGGATTCCGCGGGACCAGCAGGACGATCCGGCCGTTTTCGGGAGAGATCATCGGCAGGCGCGGACCGGAGCCGGGGAGATCGAGCCCGAGCGCGTAGGCGCACAGGTTGCTCAGACCGTCGCCATCGGCGTCGCTCAGCGGATCGCCGGCAAACGCGGTCGCATCGGTGCCCCCGGGAGTGCCTCCGGCCATGGTGCTCGCCCGCCACTGCCACGGGTTGGCGAGGTCCGGGCGCGTGGCCGGGGCGATCAGCGTGAGGCTCGGCCCACCGCCGTCCGGCGTGACCGGCCAGAGAGCCACGTCATCCCAGGCAAATTCCGCCATCACCGCGCCGTCCCAGGCGAGCAGCCGCAGCCATTCGCCGCCATTGTCGAGCCGCGAACCGGCCTCGAATTCCCCAAGGACCCGCGGCCCGCCGACGGCCGGAAAATCGCCGGCCCGCGCCGCCACGATCGCGCGTTCGCCGGCGGCCAGCGTGGTGCCGGGGGCGAAGGTCAGCTCGATCCCGCGGTCGAAGCGAGCCCCGGTCAGATCGACCGGACCGCCGGAAATGTTCATCAACTCGAGGAATTCGCCCGGATCCCCGGCCCCCGGCGGATTGTAGTGGAGCTCGGTGATGACGAGGTTCTGCGCACTCGCCGGCGTGCCGGTGATGAACGTGCCCTGGGTGAGACCCGACCACTTGCCGGCGCTGGTGTGCGTCCGCGCCTTGACTGCGGCCGAGGTCGTCAGGGTGACCGGCCCTTCGTACACCAGGCCGCGCGGCGCCCCGCCCGCCGCCCGTGGGTCGCTGCCATCGAGGGTGTAATAAATCGTGCCGGTCGCCGTCGCGTGGTTGGTCACCGTCACCGCAACCGGCCCGGCCGCCCCCCCCGGTGCCGGCGAGAATGCGGGCGGCTGGACATACTGCGTGTCGATCCAGTTCGCGCGCTGGACGAGGAAGTTTTTCATCGACGTCAGCCGGCTCGTCCAGCTCGACGTGCTCACGCCCTGGGCGTTGGCCATTTCCGTGGTGATGTCGGCCGCGAGCCCTTCGGCGATCGCCCGCAGGTCGGCGGTGGCGTACGGCCCGCGCCGCAGCTCGAACCACCGGTCCACGTATTCCATGAGGAAGTCGGGGTCGGCGAACAGGCGCGGGTACCAGAGCTGGTCCTGGCGGAAATAGAGCGTGCCCGCCGGCGAGCCGGAGAGGTGATACGCCCCATTGTTGAAATCCCACATCGGCCCCATGTGCAGCCGCCGTTCGCCCGACGACACCCACGGGTACATGCTCAGCAGCAGGCCGTCGCCCTGGCGGGCGAGGTTGAGGAGCTGGAAGTAGTCGATGAAGTCGCGCGTGTTCAGGTGCTGGCGGTAGCCGTTGACCGGGTCGCGCCAGCGGGCGTTGTCGTAGAGCACGGCTTCAAACCCCTTGAACCACCCTTCGATGGCCGCGCGCTGCACGGCGGTGACGTCGTAGCCGCCCGGGTTTTCGAAGTTGATGTAGGCATTGTACTGCCGCGGCCGATCATCGCCGACCTGCGCCGGATTGTTGGCCACCGTCTGGAGCAGGCGGTTCGGCCCCGGCGTGCGGAAAAACTGCGGTTTCATCGCGCCGTTGGCTGCCGGATACCCGTCTTTCGGGGCCGGGTCCATCCGGTTGATCGAGTGCAGCCAGCCGCCGGTCGCGCCGTCGGCCGACAACGGCTCGAAATCGAGCCGGTTCGCGTCCCGTTTCACGCTCTCGACGAACGCATACAGCCCGAGCCGGTCGGATGGCTCAAGGTCGCCGCCGTCGTCGTTGAGATAGACCTCGACATGCCGGAACGCCGGCGCGTACCGCCCGGTCCGGCGGCTCAGCTCCCAGATGTAGGTGTTGAACATCATCGTCGCGTCGTACGACGGATGCGGGTGGTACAAAACCCAGTCGGACTCCGCCGGCAGGCCGAGCGGCGCGATCGCCGCATCACCGTCCTCTTCGTTCCAGGATTCAAGCGAATAAGGCTGCGGCGACCAGGTCGAGGAAAACGCCCCGCGCACCCGCAGGCCGGCGCGGGTGTACAGGCTCGACGCCCCCAGCAGCGGCGCGCGCCCCGCCGCCGACCGTTCGTGCAGGCTCATCATGATCGGCTGCCGGTGCCGCTGACGCAATCCCGCGCCCGTCTGGGTGTTGACGGTCCAGCCTTTGTCCGGCACCGGACCGGCCCCGAAGTTCTCCAGTACCAGGATCGGCAGCGGCGAGGTTTTCGCCCGGAGCGCCGCGGACAGTCTGATGTAGCCGGCCCCCGCCACCGGCGACGCCTGCCCGGAAACCACGCTCGCCGACCGCACCCGCGTCGTGCCGTCAATCGCCAGCGGCCCGGTCCACGGCCGCCCGTTGTTCAGCCCCGGCGCGCTGCCGTCGAGCGTAAATACCATCAGCGCACCCGGCGTCGGCGTCGTCAGGTCGAGTGTGAAGGGGTCGCCAAAGGTCCCCGGAGGCTGCGAAAAAACCGGCGGCTGCGGTGCCTCCAGCCCGCCGCCGTCAACCGCCGCCAGCACCCCGCGCTCCACCCGCGGCGACCGCGGGTCGTTCGACTCGATCCGCAGCCACCCCGCAAACCGCCCGCTGCGCCCGTCCGCCCGAAAGGTCACGTCCAGCGTCGCCGACGCGCCCGCCGCGATCGGTCCCGGCAGCGTCCCGATCTGAAACCGCCCGGCGTCCGGCCCCTCGACCGACACCGAGCTCACCACCAGCGGCAGCTCGGGGCCGGCATTGGTGATCGCCACGCTCTTCGTGACCGCCCCGGGATCCGCCGGCGTCGATCCGAAATCGACCAGCCCTGTCGGCACGACGATGACCGGGTGCGGCGGAATGACGGGCGTGCCCAGGAACCGGATTTCCCCCAGCCCGACCCGGTCGCCTCCCGCCGTGCCCGCCGTGCCAACATGATTGTCGGCGATGGTCAGGCGGACCGCATTGGCCGACCGCGCCGCAAAATCGAGCTTCTCGGACGCCCGGGCGGTGCGCGCATGGGTCAGCGTCACCCCTTCGCCCCAGGTCGCGCCGCCATCGCTCGAAAATTCGGTGACGAACGTCTTCGCTTCATTGTTGTTCGCCGACGTCCCGGTCGGATACCCCCAGACGACCAAGCCAGTCAGGCTGAAATCTCCCGGCAGCCCGACTGTGAGCACCGGCGGCGGCTTCGTCACCGCATACCAGTCGCTCCCGCTCGCCGCCGTCACCCAGGCCGTGATCGCGCTCGCCCCCAAATGCGTCACCGTCGACCACGTCGCCACCGTCGGCGTGCCGCTCAAACCACTCCCGTTGATCAGATTCGCCGCCGCGTACAAATCCGTCGCCGCCGTGGACGACACCACACTCGACGGCTTCACCACCTCCTTCGCTCCCGCCACCACCGGCACCATCCACGCCAGCGCCACCACCCGACCAGCAGCCCGCCGCGCCCGCCGCGCCCGCCACCCCATGGAACAAAAGGAAATCGACATCGTGCTCCCTCAGCATGCACGACAAATGCCGGTTTCGGCGAAATTTTCCCCAGCGCCCCTGGGGAGGGGCGCAGGAGAAAAAAGTGAAACCAGTCGGGTGGTGGAGACGGAGAGGGGGACGCAGGCCAACGGCCTTGGGCCGGTGAACGTGGAGAAGTGACTGCGCTTACAGTTCAGCCCTCTTTCGTTTGCTGGTCCGCGAAACGATCAGCAAAGCTGACAGCGTGGAACCGAGCAGGACGAGCGAACTTCCGGTTTCAGGGACCGGTGTTCCAACATCGCCGTCGTCGTCGCAATCCGCATGGGTGATCGTATTGTGATCCATGGTAACCGCGGCAATCCTTGCCAGCGCGCTGCCGTTCAACGTGGCATTGGTTTGCAGTGCGATAGATTGGTCAGCCATGATATTGCCAACGAAGCTCGTCCCTGTCCCGATGGTTGCCGAACTGCTGACCTGCCAGAATACGTCACAAGATGTAGCTCCAATTAGAGTCACCGATGCATCTGAGGCGGTGATGAGCGTGGATGTGGCTTGAAAGATCCAGACGGGATTTTCCTCTCCGTTGGCGTCCAGCGTCAGTTCTCCAATCAGGTTGGCGGTCGCTGCCCCGCCGAATCGATAAACACCAGGAAGCAGGGTCTTGCCGCCGAGTTGATTGTCGACCACGCCAAAGTCAGTGGTAAACGGCCGTCCCGCTGCATCGTTATAGGCCGTAGTGAGGTCGTTTTGAGCTTGGTTCAGAAGCGCGTCAGAGGTTTCGGCATAATAGATCGTTCCGCCGGTCACTTGTGCCTGAATTATTCCGATCGCCAATCCAGTGGTAGGATACAATCCAACATCACCGTCAATGATCGAGGATGCGCCACCGGCATCAGATATTTTGGAGCCGGCAAGAATCGCAAAATTGCCGGAGGTACCAAGATCCACAATCGCCGTGGCCGCTTCGGTGTGGTGGATGAGCATGCTCGTTGCAGCAAGCCCGAGAACCGTAGAAATCCGTGTCGCCTTCGAAATGAAGTGGGGTATTTTTTTGGAATTCATAGAAATGTTTTGTTAGTGTTTTTGTGATTAGTTCTACTTTGTTGAACCCTCCTTAACTTCAAGAGGCGGAGATGGTGAATTTTGAGACAGATCATTACGTCGTCGGGCGGAGTCGATGGATGACTGTCTTTTGTGGTGGCGCCTGGCGATCTGTTCGA
>Ga0209702_10001759_pt1 | contig 39813 bp, 69 predicted proteins | sample FRY01_FD_187210 | JGI IMG/M metagenome (GOLD analysis project Ga0209702, IMG submission 187210) | Freshwater microbial communities from Lake Fryxell liftoff mats and glacier meltwater in Antarctica - FRY-01 (SPAdes) (version 2) | ecosystem: Environmental > Aquatic > Freshwater > Ice > Glacier...
ACAAAACTTAATGGGTGGCATAGAGTTTCAAGAGCGTTATGACACGCCCTACTACTGTAGCCCAAGCTCAGAAACTTACTGGAGCATGTAATACCCAAGTACTACAAACTTTTTGGTTGACGATAATTACCAAATTTGCTATAATATACACATAGCAAAGCAAAACAGGAGTTCTAGATGGCATACGTATCCCAGGAAATGAAGGCAAAGTTAGCCCCTACTATCAAAGCAGTGCTGAAAAAGTACAAGATGAAAGGCAGCATCAGTGTTCGCAATCATATGAGTTTGGTTGTGACTGTCAAAGAAGGCGTCATCGACTTTGGCAAGGATTGCATTGATGTTAACCCTTACTGGATTCATGACCACTACGAAGGCAATGCCAAGGCGTTCCTGACAGAGTTGTTGGATGCAATGAAAGGTCCTGACTTCTTTGACGAAAGTGATGCAATGACAGACTACTTCCACCGTAGCCATTACCAGGACATCTGTATTGGCAAATGGAACAACCCCTACGCATTAGTGAAATAAGGAAACAATAATGGGACATCGAGTTATTGCAGACAAGAGCCAAATGGACATGATGCGAGTCAAGTACGGAGCCCGCAAAGGACTCGAAGGCCCTTTTAACTTCAGCGGTCGAGTGTTGTATTATGATCCAACAGAAGGTGCCTATTACGATCCTACCACGGACTGGTTTGTTGAGAGAGAGGAAATGGACATGATCCACGCTCGCTTGTTAGCAGTCCTTTCAGCTTGATATCAGGAGACCAATATGAACATACAACAAATCAACAGCACAATTATTTCTGGGCAACTTTCCAACAGTGATTTAGAAAGCATTGTGTCAGCGATCAAGTTTGCTCGCACTCAACTTACTCGGCAAAAAGCCGGCACATTGGTGATTGGTACTCACGTCAAGTTTACTAGCAGTCGTAGCGGCTCCGCAGTATACGGTGTTGTGGACAAAGTGAACCGCAAATATATTCATGTTCGCGAAACCAATATGGGTCGATTGACTGCTGGTGTGTGGCGTGTACCTGCCAACATGCTGGAAGCGGCCTAAATGAAAAAAGAATGGAAGCTGGAACTCAGCAAAGCAGAACAAATGAAGTTTATTGCTGGCGTGAGAAAACTCCAAGAAGAAATGATCGAGCTGTTGGTTTCAAGTGAAGAACACAACGGCTTTCCTAAAGCAACCAAATTGATTGAACATATTCAGCAACTGGGAAAATAGTATGACAAAAGATACAGCGTTCCGTATATGGCTAATGAAAATTTGGACAGACAATCGAGACGAACGTCAGGAGTTCAAAGAACCAGTTATTGCACTAGACGAATACGTCAACCGATACAAATACTGGCTCAAACGAGAATTCCGATACCAACAGCGCATTAGTAAATAGTATGAACACAATAGATTTCAGCACAGACAAATTCAAAGGGATCAAGTTGGCAGCAGATTGGATTCGTGATCTTGAATCAAGCGACAGCAGGCTGCACAAAGAGTCTGTGGTTGAAAAAGCCTACATGGCTTCTCAACTCGGCAGTGCCAGCGCCCAGTGTTTTTTGTTCAACTGCTATCAAGCATACAATCCTTACTATGTTTTTGGTGTCAAGCAAGTGCCAGAAACAGACGGACTTGAGTTTCGAGCTAACCCTTGGCCCAAGTTTTGGGCACTGTGCGAAGCACTTCGTACTCGTAGTATATCGGGACATGCCGCACGGGACCGTATACTTGAAGTTGCCAACGAGTTTGACAGTGAAGAATGGAACAACCTTTGCCGTCGTGTGTTGATCAAAGACTTGCGATGTGGCATCAGTGAAAAAACCTTGAACAAAGTACTGGGCAAAACAGAATGGAAAATCCCTGTGTTTGCTTGTCAGCTTGCTACCGACAGCGAAAAGCATGTGGGCAAACTCAAGGGCCCTATGCGTATCGAAAAGAAACTTGATGGTGTCCGAGTGTTGGCAATCGTGTCACCTGGCGGCGCTGTGCTGTATAGTCGCAATGGCAAAGAGTTCAACAACTTTCCCGAAATAGCAGACGCAATATACAAAGCTCGCAGTCTCTTTATGTTTCATTCAAATAAATCTTTTGTGTTGGATGGCGAGATCATGGGCGAAAGTTTTCAAGCACTGATGAAGCAAGCACAACGTAAAAGCGATGTCAAAACAAAAGACATGGTGTATAATATTTTTGATATTGTACCATTGGATGACTTTGAGCGCGGCCACTGGAATAAACCGTTAAATAAACGCATTGAGCTGTTGGCGTTGGCCAGTGAAAAACTAATAGGAATTCCAAATTTAAAAATTACCTCAGGCATTGAAGTTGATCTAGACACAGCCGAAGGGCACGATACAATGCGCCGATATGCCAATGATGCTGTGGCTGAAGGTTTTGAAGGCATTATGATCAAAGCAATGCCTGCACCTTATGAATGCAAGCGTAGCAGTTTTTGGATGAAATGGAAACCAGTTATCACAGTAGATTTAACTATTGTTGGTTTTGAAGAAGGAACTGGTCGCAATGCAGGGCGGTTGGGTGCTATAATATGTGAAGGAGAAGACGATGGACGTAAAATACGTGTTAATGTTGGCAGCGGTTTGTCTGATAGCAATCGCGATGAGTATTGGGTCAACCGGGATAGCCTATCTGGTAACTTGGTCGAAGTTGAAGCTGATGCAGTTACTCAAAATCAAGACGGATCATACAGTTTGAGATTCCCGAGATTTGTTCGCTTTAGAAGTTTTGAAGCGGGAGAAAAGATATGATTATTATTGCAGGTGATAGTTGGGGAGTTGGTGAGTGGTCACTTGACTATATTAATACACACACCGGACTACAACAATACTTAGAAGACGATGGACACACAGTACTTAATGTAAGTGTTGGTGGTTCTTCGTTGTTCGGTGCCTGCAATGCATTAAGTTGTTGTTTGTATATCTTAAAAGCACTTAAATTAGATCATAACATTACCAATGTGTTTTTATTTCAAACAGAATGGCATAGAGAAGCAAATCTAGACATTACAAAAGATACAGAATTCAATATCGAATACATACATCGTTCACTGTCATGGCATTACAATAGATTTTCCGAAATCGCTCAAAAATACAATATAACTATTGGATTAATCGGCGGAGCCGGTGATGTAATTTGGCTTGATAGATTTGCTAACGAATACCCAGGACTTTATATAGCTTGTCAAAGTATGATCAATTTGTGTATAAATGATAATCATAGAATAGCTAACCCGTTGTATAGTCTGATCTATCCAGCAAAATTGATAGAAACGCTCAATAATATAAGTTTAAAAAATAAACAATTTTTGATAGATCAAATGGAATTAACTCAAAATCGCAGAAAAGAAATGAAACAGTTGCTTTACTATTTTGGTCCAGATTCTATCCATGCTAATCGTAACGGACACAAAAAATTATATAATTTTTTGAAAGAGCAACAAATTTTAACATGATAAAAAGCGTAAGGACAGATTACTATTTGAATTTTATCAAGGACGACCCCGTTCGTCCTCACTTGCCTACCTTTTGGCGTGTTGAACCCAATCGAGAAGTGTATGTTATTGAGGACGACACCACAAACGATTTAAACGCAATGATATGCGTGGCCTACTGTGATCAAGTGCCAGTAGACGAAGGAGAATTAGAAAAGTTCTCCACTCCAGCTGAAGAAAACGCACCCGAAGGGCACATCGCAGTGTTTTACACTGTGTGGAGTTACAAGCCCGGGGCAGGACGAGACCTTGTGTTGGGTGTTGCTGACTTGATCAGACGTACCAAACCACATGTGACACGATTTGTTACATTAAGCCCAATGACTGATATGGCTCGCCGATTCCATCTTAGAAACGGCGCTTCGGTATTGCAAGTCAATTCTACATCGGTCAATTACGAATACCGGTTCGAAGATTAACTACTAACTTTGGCACAGTTATTACCGATAAATATTATATTATGTTCTTAAGTTTACTCACATTATTTGTGGCATTGAGCCTATCGGTTATTGCGGCATATTATTCAATTGCAGGACTTGCTGCCATATTTGCTGCTGCAGTGATGCCTATTATCATTATGGGTTCGGTATTAGAAGCTGCAAAAATTGTGGCCACATTGTGGTTGCACGAGTATTGGGATCAGTGCCGTGCATTGATGAAAATCTATTTGGTGCCGGCTGTGATAATGTTGATGTTGATCACATCAATGGGCATTTTTGGTTTCTTGTCAAAAGCGCACATACAACAGACCAGTGCCGGAGAGGAAAGTGTCGCACAAGTACAACGGCTGACCACTGAAATTGACAGACAGCAAGATGTGGTCAAACGTGCAGAAGAAAAGATTCTCCAATTACAAACCAGTGGCACAGGCAGCGATGCCAATGTGCAAGCACAAATTGACAAAGAACAACAACGCATTGACAATGCTTATGCTCGTATACAACCTGCTATTGATGAGCAGAATAAAATCATTGGCAGTCAAGCAACTCTATTTCAAAACGAACTAAGCAACATTGACACTGCCCTTGCACAGTTGCAGAGCTATATTGACGCTGGCGGCAGAGACAACATTAAAAAAGCACAGGCAATGGTGGGCGCAACAGCAGACGGTGGCTTTGGTCCCAATACTGCTGCCAAGTTCAAAGCATGGCAGACTGAGCAACAGTCGAAACGCCAAGCACTGTTGACAAAAATTCAGCAAGCAACCAACAATCCGCAAGCTCGTGCCGCTGCCAAAGAGATCACACGTATACGCACCACAGTAGAAATACAAATTGCAGAGTCCAACAAACTGATCAATCGTTTGAGAGCAAACATCGGCAAGGTAGACAAGACTGCTGATATTGATGCACAAGTAGATGAGCAGAACATTCGTATTAAAACTGCTAACAACAGTATTGATAAACTTACAGAAGAAAAATACACGTTAGAAATCAAATATAGAAAACTAGAAGCCGAAGTTGGACCAATCAAGTACATTGCTGAGTTTATCTATGGTGAACAAGCAGACAAGAACATGCTTGAAAAAGCAGTTACATGGGTAATCATACTTATAATATTTGTGTTTGATCCATTGGCTATTATGATGTTGCTAGCCGCTACAGAAAGTTTAAAATGGGCACGTGAAAAGAAAACATCATTGCTAAATCTAATGGCTCCCAGGGTTGATCCAACAATCACATCTGTTTATGTAGACGAGCCGCCTAATTTTGACGACGAGGTTGATGACATGATCAACTGCTATAAGTGCGGCACAGAACTTATTAATGCACCTGGCATTGGTCCGTTTTGTCCCAACAAGGAATGCGATGTAGCAGACGGTCCTTTTATAAACAAAAGCGAAGCGCCGCATCACCCAGACACACATCCTTACCTGAAGGCAGGATTTGGCGGTGGCCTCAACGATATAAAACCAATGGTTGCACCAGTACCTGAATACGAACAAGACGATGGGCCGCTGACTGAAGAACAGATTGAACAAATCAAACACACTGTCGAAGAGCTCAAAGAAGTAAAAAAAACGGCTGAAATTATAGAAGAGGAACAACATGTTGAAGAAATTGTTAACACTGGGATTACCAAACCTGACGAAGTCGTACCAAAAGTACCGCAAACTATCACCGTTGTCCAAGATGAAGTGGCTGACGACGATGATGACATGCACGGCATGGATGCTAACGAAAAAGAAGCTGCCAGACGGTGGAAAACAGCGTACCCAGACCGCACATTAAAGTTCTACCGTCGTTTAGTAGAAACTGGCAAAGCAACAGAGTTGCCATGGATGGCTGCGCAATATTATTATAAACTGACTCCGGACTCTGAGCTAGGAAACGAAACACAATCAGGGTTTGGCATTGCATTTCCGTTGAACCCCGGCAAAGGCGATAGCTTTTTGCGAGTAGACCGTTTGCCAAGTGTGCTATACAAGTTTAACGGAACAAGTTGGATTGAAGTAGATAAAGCATTGAATGATCGTTACGCACATGACGAAGCATACATAGATCATCTAATTGCCAAAATAGATTCGGGCGAATACGATCCTGATTTGATAAGTGATGCAGAGCGAGATCAAATAGAACAACGCCTAACAGGAAACTAAAATGATCAGTAAAACAACTCCTACAAATTGTAATTTTTGCGACAAGCATAAAGATCAAGTAATCAAACTGATTGTAGGACACCACGTAGGCATATGCAACGAATGTGTTGAATTTTGCCATGATTTGCTTGCAAAAGAACCTGCATCCAAAAAAGTTTCAAGCAAGTCACTGTTGGATCCGCGAGAAATACACAAACATCTTGACCAATACGTAATAGGACAAGACACTGCAAAAATGGTGTTGAGTGTTGCTATTGCAAATCATTATAAACGCATTGCTAACCAAGATGCCGATAACGAAATACAAAAAGCAAACATTCTGATAACAGGGCCAACCGGCACAGGCAAAACACTGATGGCTCGCACAGTGGCCAAGTACTTGGATGTTCCGTTTGTTATTGCAGACGCCACTACATTGACCGAGTCAGGCTATGTTGGCGACGATGTTGACAGTGTAATACAGCGATTGTATCAAGCAAGCGGAAACGATGCAGAGCGTACACAACGCGGTATTGTTTTCTTGGATGAAGTAGATAAAATAAGTCGCAAAAGCGAAAGCTCCACAGTGTCTCGAGACGTGTCTGGCGAAGGTGTCCAGCAAGCATTGCTCAAACTGATCGAAGGCACCAAATGCAAAATAGCTTACCAGAATGGACGCAAGGCCGCCAACGGCGAAACATTTGAAATTGACACTTCAAACATATTGTTCATTGTGGGTGGCGCATTTGTTGGACTAGATAAAATCATCAAGAGCCGAACGCAAGGAACCACCATTGGTTTTGGACGTGCAGTGGAAGTGCCAAAAGATGCAATTTCCGAAACAATTACACCAGAGGACCTAGTACGCTACGGCATGATACCAGAGTTTGTGGGCAGATTTCCCAGCATTGTGCAATTGGAAGAATTGACCAAGCTGCAACTTGTTACTATTCTTACCGAAGCAAAGAACAATTTGGTTGGCCAGTACAGATGGTTGTTTGACCAAGATGGTGTAGGGCTGGACTTTGATACGGACAGTTTAGATTTGATCGCAGAACGAACTATTAGTAAAAAAACTGGTGCTAGAGGATTGCATACAGAACTTGAGCGTGTGTTGTTGCCGCACATGTACAATCTACAAGATTACAAATCACGCAATATTTTAAAAATTGCCATCGACAAAACACAAGTGGTCAATCCACTTAAATTAGCACAACAAAATTCTTAATCTAATTTTCTACCAATTGAGTTGACACATCGTTCAGTATGTGTTATAATTTTAATGTACCATTTTTACAAGGAAAATTATGAAACTTATCCCTATCCGTGACCGTATTGTAGTACGCTTGCTAGAAGCAGAAACTACAACCGCAGGCGGCCTTATTATCCCAGATAACGCCGCAGAAAAACCCAGTCAAGCCGAAGTACTAGCAGTAGGCGAAGGCAAACTCAATGATGATGGCACACTGATTCCAATGGTAATCAAACCCGGTGACCGTGTGCTGTTCAGCAAGGATGCTGTGCAAGAAGTCAAAGTTGATAACGAACAATTTCACATCATGCGCGAAAGTGATGTGATGGCAATTTTAAAACAAGGAGAATAATCAATGTCAGCAAAAGAAGTAATTTTTGGAGCACAAGGTCGTGCCAAGTTAGTTGAAGGTGTAAACACTCTTGCCAACGCAGTAAAAGTAACACTAGGACCCAAAGGTCGTAACGTTGTTATTGAGCGGGCGTATGGCGGGCCCCATATTACCAAAGACGGTGTTACTGTGGCAAGAGAAATTGAGCTAGAAGACAGAATGGCCAATATGGGCGCACAGATGGTCAAAGAAGTTGCAAGCCGCACTGCTGACAAAGCCGGCGACGGTACCACAACTGCAACTGTGTTGGCACAAAGTATTGTGCTCGAAGGCATGAAGTATGTTGCTGCTGGTATGAACCCAATGGATTTGAAGCGCGGCATTGACTTGGCTGTTACTGCTGCTGTTGAAGAACTTACACGCATTTCAAAGCCCTGTACCACTACTAAAGAAATTGCACAGGTTGGTTCTATCAGTGCCAACTCTGATCAAAGCATTGGTGATCTTATTGCCGAAGCAATGAGCAAAGTTGGTAACGAAGGTGTTATCACTGTAGAAGACGGCAAAGGTTTGCAAAATGAATTGGCAGTTGTCGAAGGTATGCAATTTGATCGCGGCTACCTGAGTCCTTACTTTATCAACAATCAAGAAAAACAAATTTGCGAACTTGACAATCCGTTTATCTTGTTGGTTGATAAGAAAATTGGTAACATTCGCGACCTGCTGCCAGTGCTGGAAGGCGTTGCAAAAGCCAGTCGACCATTGTTGATCATTTCCGAAGATGTCGAAGGCGAAGCATTGGCCACGTTGGTTGTAAATACCATGCGCGGCATTTTGAAAGCATGTGCTGTAAAAGCGCCTGGCTTTGGTGATCGCCGTAAAGGAATGCTCACTGACATTGCTGTGCTCACAGGCGGCACTGTGGTTGCAGAAGAACTTGGGTTAACACTTGAGAAAACAACTATCGAGCATCTTGGAAGTGCAGGCCGTGTAGAAGTCAGCAAAGAAAACACCATTATTATTGATGGTGCCGGACAACAAGAAGCTATTGCTGGTCGTATCGCTCAACTCCGTGTGCAGGTCGAAGAAGCAGTTGGCGACTATGATCGCGAAAAAATGCAAGAGCGTTTGGCCAAACTAACAGGCGGTGTTGCTGTTATTCGTGTTGGTGCTGCAACTGAAACAGAAATGAAAGAAAAGAAAGACCGTATTGATGATGCACTACATGCCACTCGTGCTGCTGTTCAAGAAGGTATTGTTGCAGGTGGTGGCGTAGCGCTGTTACGTGCAAAACAAGCAATTTCTGTACAAGGCATAAACAGTGATCAAAATGCCGGTATTGGCATTGTGCTTCGTGCATTAGAAGAGCCGGCTCGCTGTATTGTCAACAACGCAGGCGACAGTGCTGATGTCGTTATCAATCAAATCTTGGCAAACAACGGCGACTACGGTTACAATGCAGCCACCAGCACCTACGGTGACATGGTAGAGCAAGGTGTTATTGATCCTACCAAAGTGACCAAAACTGCTTTGGTAAATGCTGCAAGCATTGCCGGATTGATTCTGACAACTGACTGCTCTATTGCACAGCTTCCTACAAAGGAACAACATCAACCTGGCATGCCCGGTATGATGTAAAAAACTGAATACAACAATTCAGTTATAAATATCAATGTGGCGCCGATAGTCGGGCCACATTGATAAGTCATCTTGCTTAATAAAGGAGAAAACAAATGACAAAAACTCTCACACTTCGTAGTTTTGATATTCCTGCAATTCACAAATTTGGTATCGGGTTTGATAACATGTTTGATGATCTAATGCGCGGATCAGCTCAACAATCCACTTCTAACTATCCACCTTACAATATTGTACAACTCAATGAAGACGAGTACATAATTGCAATGGCAGTGGCCGGATTTGGGCCAGACAATCTTTCAGTTGTCAAAGAAAAGAAATTCTTAATAGTTGAAGGCACACATGCATTGGCCAAAACTGACGAAGAAACCGTAAGTTACAATTATATACACAAAGGCATTAGCGAAAGAACATTCCGCAGGGAATTTCAATTGGCTGACCATGTGGAAATTGTCAATGCTCATCTTGAATTGGGTATTCTGAATGTTTATTTAAAACGTGAAATTCCAGAAGAATCTAAGCCAAAGAGTATTGCTATCACTCACACAAAGTAATATAACAGTAGCAGTCATAAGTACAATGGCAACACACTTAGTGTGTTGCCATTTATAATACAAGGATATACCATGTCATCTCCAGATATTAACGCAGTAACAAAAACACAAATAGAATTACGCGAGCCACCGTTGTTTAAGATTATCTACTTGAATGACAGCAAGACATCTGTAGATTTTGTGGTTGAAAGTTTGATCACACATTTTGATTACACAGCAGACACTGCTGTTTCAATTACAGAAGATATTCACAACGCTGGGTCGGCTGTGGTGGCTGTTTTGCCATACGAGATTGCTGAACAAAAGGGAATCGAAGTCACAGTAGATGCTCGTAATAAAGATTACCCATTGCAGATCAAACTGGAACCTGCAACAGTTGTTTAATAATCAATAGTGATGCGTTTAGGATAATAAGCCGGAATCCATTCGGCGTCGTCCTTCCGTCCCTTACAGTTGTTAATATAGTGTACCCCGTTGATGTCGCGATCTATTGAATTATGATAGTGACCAAAACACCATGTGTCTATTTTGCCTTCGGTGTCTTCGTCGAATACCAACGACATAAGTGAATTGCCCATTTTGTTAAACTTGTAAGTATCGCTCAACTCAACATCGTGTTCAATCAGTTCTTTTGTTGGAACAGTATGCGTGACAATAACAATACGTTTAACACCTTGATGTTTTTGCAAACGTTTCACACTACTAATCAAATACGCCGTGTCGTTATGTGCCAAATCAATAATGTCGTTGGTTGTGCTGTAACTGGCCTTCATAGCATCCATCCACCATAACTTGCTTTGCTCGTCGTCGATTTGATCATCAAAGTCCCATGTCCACCAACCGTTGGTGCCTATGATAGCAACACCATCAACAATTACACAATTATTATGCAAGAACACAACGTTGGGCATGTCGATCAGCTCGTCCTCAAGCATATCATAACTAATATCGAGCATATTTAAATTATGCCTGTGCTCGTTATTACCGTCTATATAAAACACTGCTTGATAACATTTTCCCAGATGTTTGAGTGTTTCTTTGACAGTTTCTATGTCGCGGGAAATATCTCCGGCTACAATACAAACGGAACTGGTTGCTTGCCCGGTCCAGTCAAAGGTTTCGTGTGGACCCAAATGAAGGTCGGAAATTAAATCAAAATTGAATTGCATGATACATATTTAAAAGGAATTATAACATGAACATTATTATTGACCCAGAACAGTTAGAAGAGTATCAAAAAAAGTACACTGTACTAGAACTAGATACGTTTCGCATAGTGCCCGAGAACAAAGAAGTAAAAGCGTACTGTGTGGTTGAAACAATCCCTATTGGAGAAATACAGTTGACCCAGAGCAATAAAAATCTACACAACGGATTGATGGAAAGTTATCGTACTCGCAACTGGAACTATTGCAACGAAGCATTGGACCATTTGGTTGGCTGCTGGAACAAAGAGCTAGATTCTTTCTACGAAGACCTACGCACCAGACTCAACATGCACATGGAAAATGATCCTGGCGATTTGTGGGACGGGATTATAGAAAAACACACAGCATGAAAATAGGTATTGTTGGGTTTGGATATGTAGGCTCTGCTGTTGCAGCCAGTTATCCTGAAAGTGATGTTATGATTGCAGACCCAGCATACCCAGATATATCAGTTGATGTTGGCAAACTGAAAAGTCAGTGTGCAGTTATTTTTGTATGTGTTCCGACACCCAGTGGTCCATCGGGCTGTGACACAAGTATTGCAGACAGTGTGCTGGTTAAATTGGCCGGTTATAATGGTGTTGTTGTTGTAAAATCAACTGCGCCACCAGCTTGGTATACCTTGGCAGAGGCCACTGCAGGACTGCGCATTGCACATGTGCCAGAATTCCTGACACAAGCCAGGGCAAAGTACGATTATGTAAACCCTTACAAAATTGTTGTGGGCTGCAAGACAGAATTGCGTGATGAAATTGCATGTATTCTGTTGGCCAGCGCTGTCAACTTTGATCGTGTCAACATCGAATACTGTTCAATTGCAGAAGCAAGTTTCTTCAAGTACATGGCCAATACCATGCTGGCTATGAAAGTTGTGATGAACAACGAATTTGCTAAACTAGCAGATTCAACTGGGATGGATTGGGAAACTGTAAGTTCTATTGCCAAAACTGATTCTAGATTAGGAAACACACACTGGGCTGTGCCAGGGCTTGACGGTGAATTGGGATTTGGTGGTGCATGCTTTCCCAAGGATACTGAAGCATTGGCAGTTATTGCCAAACAAGCCAATGTTGATATGACAATGCTTGACACTGCTATCCGTACAAACAACCAACTCAAAGTCAAAGTCAAAGTTATTTCTTAGTTGCTGGTTACGAGTTCCAGCACTGCTCAATCGTTGCAGCCGGTTTATTTTAAAATTACTTTGCCCAAAGATCTCTAGATTCTGCTTTGATTTTGTCGCTTAGTGCAACATAGTCCAATGACTCTGCAATAGCATCGTTGTTGTAGCACCAGTCAAAGAATTTGTAAACATCTTTTGTTCGCTCGCCGTTGGGGTAAACAATAATGAATGTAGATGCTGTTAGTGCCCACTCGCCACTCTTAAATGCTGCTGCACTAGGCTCAACTCCATTAATCTTTGTAGTTGTCAATCCGTTTTGTTTTGCGTATGCATATTCAACATAACCGATAGCACCTTTGATCTGCCCAACCATTGCTGCAACACCAGCATTACCTTTGCCGCCTACAGTATTGCCTTGCCACTTGACCGCTTTACCTTCACCAATCTTAGCTTTAAAGTCTGCTGATGCTGCTGACAAGTAGCCGGTAAAGATTGCTGTGGTTCCTGAACCGTCGGCCCGATGAACAATAGCAATTGCACTGTCGGGTAGTCCGGAAGCAACGTCTTTCCAGTTAGTGACAGTACCAGAGAAAATATCTGCCGTCTGCTTCAATGTCAAGTTGAGTTGATTGGACTCTACACCCGGTAGGTTAACAACTACAACAACTCCGCCCATGACCATTGGGAACTGTACCTGTCCCATCTTGTCTAATTCTTCTTGACTACGAGCAACGTCACTTGCACCAAAGTCTACCGTCTTCTTGTCAATTTGTTTGATACCACCGCTTGAACCAATTGACTGATAGTTAATTGCATTGCCTGTTTCTGCTCTGTATGCCTCTGCCCATTTAAAGTAGACCGGTGCTGGGAAGCTGGCTCCAGCTCCTGTTATATTTTGTGCATACGCGGTTGTTGATAAAGTGACAACCAGTGCCGCTAATAGTTTGTTCATTTGTGTAATACTCCTTTGTGTTAAATTACACAAATATTTAAGTGATCAATTGTTACAATTTTGTGACAATGCAGCCAGTTTACCGAATAACCCAACTTAATAATTATAACCTTCTATGTAAATATAATTGAGCGTAAAGATTGCTTGCAACACAACAAGAGGATGAAAAATCCCAGTACAATTGATTCATGAATACATTTATAGTATATTTTTTTACGATAGTCAACAACGGAACAGCATATGTCATTGACACAATGCCAGTTGACAGTGAAAAAACATGCATGACTATAGTAAAGACTGTAAACGTACAAGCCCCGCCCGGTGGCCGAAAAGTACGTGCAGCGTGTTATGTTTTGGTTGTAAAGTAAAAATTTAAGAAAAGCAAGCAACATATGGATCCAATTACCTTACTAGCAGCAGCGTCAACAGCATTCAATGGCGTTAAGAAATTGATCGAGCACGGCCGTGAGATTGAAGATGTATTTGCGCAATTGGGAAAATGGGCCGTTGCCACATCTGACCTGCAAGAGTGGTGTAAACAACAAGATGCTACACAAAGTATTTTTAAGACCCTGAGCTTCAAAAACGATACTGCTGCTGCATTGGATGCTGTGACGGTTCGTATGAAACTGGCCCAGCAAGAAAAAGACATACGAGAAATGTTCAAATGGTATGGCCCGCCAGATTCATACGAAGAATTTATTCTGGAACGCAGAAAAATCAAAGCTCACCGTGAAAAAATGATTTACCAACAAGCACGTCGCCGCAGAGAGTTCTTATGGTTCTGCGTCAACTCCACTGTGATTGTATTGGCGTTGGCATTTGTTGGCTGGTTTGGCTGGTTATTCTTTGTGTTGATAGCAACACGGGGTGCATCATTTTAGTACCATTTTATCGGGACTGGGTTGGGGAATCTGAAACTTAAATCCCTCACCAATATCGATCACACATGCAACGTTACCGTCGGTTTGCACAATAGTCCATGATTGTGTTTCAACATTGACCATAAAGACAACTGTTGACGCTGTCAAAGTACCAACAAACATTGGTTGCTCATCAAACTTGGCAAGCGCTGGAAATACCACATTTGCATCGTTGCAAACAACTTCTTTGTTCAATCTGACCTGTTCCGCAAATGCCACTAGCGGAACAGCCATTGCACATAACAATAATAATTTACGCATATACTACTCCTTGGTGTAGTATTTAACTTATTTTAAAGATCTTATGTAACGATTGTAGTAGCCTCTGGCCTTGAGTAAAATATATATAATCCTTGTTTTGTTGAGCAACAGGTACTGTTTTAAAGATGGGCTAAATTTCAGAGTTGTAAAAAATTTCTTTCGTAACGAAAGAAAGTTTTTGCTGGTATTAGTTTCTTCTACCTCAATAAGTCCCTGTTTTAAATTGCATTTTAATTCTTCAACTATCAACTTGAAAAATACATCGCTAAAAAAGTATTTTTTATTATAAGCTGCAATTTCTTTAATTTTTTTCCAATTATCAAGTTGTTCCTCTCCGGACCACTGGGTAATATCTTTCATTGCTTTAACAATCAGATGTAGTCTTGCAATAGGGTTAGCTTCGGAGTCGTAAGATTCATCAATGATTCCGCCAAACGTTTTAAACCCGTAGTTCCTTAAATATTCTAAACTACCGGCAGCAGATGCTAATATAAACGGATGTTCGCAAGCAATAGGTCTGAGTATTTTTTCGGTCAACTGTATTCTAGTGTCATCAAATAGTGTTTCTAAAACTACTTCAATCTTTGTACTAGCATAATCGTTGATGGTAAAATCTGCGCTTGCATGACTTGACGCAGTTGTTATAGGAAATGTATCCTGTAAATCAGTCAACGGTTTGAATAACGCATTGTTAAACACATGTTCAGAAAAGTGAATATTGTGTTCCTGATCAACAGGGTTAACTGATGATTGACATTCGTTTACCAAGTTATTTTGTTGCAACAGCTCTACAAATTTAAGTCTGTATTCTCTTGTGCCGCTCCATGCACGATTGTATATCAAGAATTGTTTTTGTGTACTGCTGGATTCTATATTAATATTCTTTGCATAACGAAACCAGTCTAGTGCAATAATAGCATGAGCCCAGTAGTACACAGGAATAAAATGACTATCTCTATATTTTTGAACATCAATTGAATATTTTTCACTGTGCAACAATAAACATTTATCGTATATATTATATGGAAATATTCTTAGATTTATTCCAGGTACTTTATCATGCATTTTGGCAATCGCTGAGTAAGTATTTTTTTGATAGAAGTCGTAATTAAGTGGTTCTTGGTCGTTACAATACAATTGCGGGTACTGCAAACTTATCAGTGGTCCTTGTACTGTAAGAGATACTAAATCTTCAATTTTTTTTGATCCATGCGGCGCAAAGCGATAAATTAATACACAATCACCATATACTTCTTCGGCGACCCCTTGGATGTAGTGGTATAATCGATCTAACGGAACACTCATAATATGAAAAATATAGGCTTTATTGGCATTGGTAAATTGGGACTGGACTGTGCAGAAGTCATGGCAGAAAAGTTCACAGTCCGGGGTTATGATATTTACCCAAGAACCAGTGACCTAATAAAAGTTTGTGGCATCGAAGAAACTGTAAACGAAAGTGAATGGATATTTATTGCTGTTCCAACACCACACGAAGAAGGCTACGATGGTAGTGTGCCCAGTAGCCACATGACGCCCAAAGATTTTGGACACGATGCTGTGAAAGATGCCATCAACAAAATTAATCAGTATGCCACCGGTCCCAAAAAGGTCGTACTGATCAGCACAGTGTTGCCTGGCACAACCCGCAGACACTTTATAAACTTGTTGGACAACCAACATCAATTTTTATACAATCCATACTTGATTGCCATGGGCTCTGTCAAATGGGATATGGCCAACCCAGAAATGATTATGATTGGTACCGAAGACGGAAACTGGAACGGTGTCGCATCCGAGCTAGTAGACATCTACAAACAGATCATGCAAAACAGCCCGCGCTACGAAATTGGCACATGGGACGAATGCGAAGCAATCAAAATCTTCTACAATACATTTATCAGTGCCAAAGTTGGACTGGTAAACATGATCCAAGACTTTGCTATGAAGATTGGCAACATTGATGTGGACGTGGTAACTGATGCATTGGCTCGTAGCACTATGCGTATCATGGGACCCAAGTACATGACAGCAGGTATGGGCGATGCTGGTGCTTGTGTGTTACCCGAATTTAAAGTTACTGTAAATGGTGTTGCTATTACAATGAAAGATTTGTACACAGAATACTGCTCGGATTCTGAAAAGATTCGGCTTGTTGATTCTGTAAATTATTCATGCCGGATTCGAGACCAGAAAAAAATTGACATTGTTACCTGCCGAGATTATACTGGAGAATTAATTAAATTTACCACAGATGACGGGGACGAATTATTAACAACTCCGGAACATTTAATTCCTGTGTTGCGCAACGGAACCAGGATTATTGTCAAAGCAGAAGAAATTTTAGAAACAGATAAATTGTATAAGATTGGGTAATGCAGGCGCTTGCTATGTATATTTTTAATTCTGTACTAAATAATTGTATGAAAATGCAAGAATTCAAAAAATCGTACTCGTGGACTGCCAAAAAAACTGGAAAAACAACTACAGTTCAAGAAACAATGGTAGAGTTAATTTGTGACTGCTGTAACAAGCTGCACACTCGCACTAAATCGCATTATGCTAAAATGCAAAAAAATCCATTATTCTCACAGGATTTTTGTAACAAATGTTGGCAAGCGCTACAAAATAATCAACCTGCACGAATTGAAAAAATGACAAAGGGAGTCCGGGACGCATATCAGAATCCTGTAGTTAGGGAGCGATTATCGCAGGCTATGAAAGGTGTCAATCTTGGTGAAAAAAATGCCATGAAACGTGCAGATGTAAGGGCTAAAGTTTCTGCAACCAGGTCAGTGCTAATGCAAGATCCCGAATTTCGGTTTAAATTCAAACAAGGATCTATAGATGCCTGGGCCCGCGGGGCATATGATAATTCCCAATTGTTGGGTTTACAAATGGGATACACCAAGTGGTACGATTATACCCACTCATCGGGTGTAACTTACAAGGTGCAAGGAAAATATGAACTTGCATTCATAAAATTTCTCGACGAGAATACATTAACATTTGAGTGCCATCACGGTAAGATACCATATGTTGCTGATGACGGATTGACTCATCATTATTTTCCAGACTTTTATGTGCATACCTGGCAATGTTATGTTGACCCTAAGGCGACCCACTGGTACAAAAAGCAATACAGAAAATTTGAGTTATTGGCCGAGCAACATCCGGACATTAGGATAGAGATCTTAACTGAAGATAAATTAAGGAAACTAGGAATTAAATTATGAAAATTGAAAAAATTAACTACACTGGAAAAGTGTACAACTTAGAAGTTGAGCCAACCCATTCCGTCAACGATGACCAGTTTTACATAAATGCAGATACTGGACTAGTAGTGCATAATTGTCATCCTAGAGACAATATTGCACTACGTTGGCTTGCAGAGGAATATGACATTGGTTACGATTTGTTTGACACAGTTATGAGTGCTAGAGAAGTACAAGCAAAGAACCTAGCAGAATTTTTAATTGCACAAAGCCAACTCGAATTGGACTTGCCCATTGTGATTCACGGCAAGGCATACAAACCCGATGTTCCTTATTGTATTGGCAGCTACTCGACCTTGATTGGACATTACATCCAGCAGCGTGGCATTGATGTAAAGTATGTTGATCCGTTGGCAGATGATGCCACTGACGTTGTTGCAGAAGTTGACGGTCCTGCTGTTTATTTGTGGGCACACAACCGCAAGATCACTTACGAATACACAGGCGACCAACTAGATACACAACCTTATTGTACAATACATCCAGGCAGTGTCATTGTCGATCCTTGGCGAAAAATATCCAAGACCATGGACGGTATTAAAGTGGTACACTATGGGAATACTCGACAAAAATAATGCATACCGTAAAAAAATATCAACTGTACAAGTTTTGGGATGATGAGTTTAATAACTTGGACTATGTCAACGAACCATTCAATGATACAAGTTTAGTTGCCAAATGGACTGCACTAGGGTATCCTACCAAGTTCACAGGTGACATGTGCGATATGCGCAGTGCACAGCCAAGTTGGAATCAACGGTTTGTTGATATCTTTTCTGCACAAGGATGGCAAGACATTGGTACCAGTTACTACCGTATGAATACCGGAACAGTGTTGCCCACCCACGGTGATTTATATTTGAAATATATTGACCTGTTCAATCTGCAAGGACAGGAATCGAGTATACGACGTGCAGTTGTATTTTTAAACGATTGGGAACCCGGGCACTACGCAGAATATTGCAACGAGCCATTTGTAAATTGGGCAGCAGGATCTACAGTAGAGTGGAGTTATGATACTTTGCACATGGCAGCAAATTTGGGTCTGACACCCAGGTATACCCTTCAGGTCACAGGACACATATGATCAACAGCCGTAACGAGTGGGATACACTAGAAGAAATAGTAGTCGGCAGTGCAACAAATGCAAACTGGCCCAGCTCTGATCCTGTGTTTGCACAAGAGTCCTTGAAGACATTGTGGACCGACACTCCTGTGCCCAGCGGACCAGTGCCTGGTTGGATTGTTGAGGAAGCCAATGTTGAACTTGATAACCTGTCAGAAATACTGGTCAATTACGGCGCAACTGTGCGTAGGCCAACGCCTATGGATTTTGTAGCACGTGAAGGCATGTACAACTATTGTCCCAGGGATAGATTGATTGTAGCAGGCGATGTGTTGGTAGACTGCAACATGATGTATCCATGCCGCAATCAAGAAACAGAAGCATTACAACAAGTGATGAAACAAGCAAGAACTGTGCTGACTATGCCACGTGATCAAGGTATGATTTTGGATGCAGCCAATGTTTGCAGACTGGGCGACACATGGTTATATTTAGAAAGCCACAGCGGCAACCGTGCTGCATATGATTGGTTGTGTCAACAGTTTCCTGATATCAATATTGAGTTATGCAACTTCTACGCTGGCGTACACATTGATTCTACCATTGTTCCCATACGTGAAGGATTGGTGTTGTTGAACGCTGCGCGAGTAAACGAAACAAACTGTCCAAAGGCATTTGATTCATGGGAAAAGATATACATCAATGATGTAGTGCCACAAGGCTTTTTTGAGTATCCATACGCTTCAAAATGGATTGCAATGAATATGTTGGTGTTGGATCCGAAGACAGTTATTGTAGATCAGTACCAAACTGAGCTAATTACAGTATTAAAGTCAAAAGGCGTTGATACTATTCCACACACACTGAGTCACAGTCGTACATTAGGTGGCGGATTCCATTGCGTAACACTTGACACACGGAGAAAACATGATTGATGCCGACGTAATAAAACGAATGATAGAACAGCAAATTACTGAAACTGTCAGCAGTCACGTGTCCGGCGTATTGACGTCAGATGAGTGGGCACAGCCAATTGAGCAAAAAATAGTAAAATACACTCAAGATCGTATACTTTCAAAGTTTGCTAATTCGGCTGCAATGCCCGAAATTATCGAAGCTGTCAAGACAAGTGTTGGTGAGTTGTTTGCAAACGGGCACATACCCGGAGTATCAACATTTGTTGACAACGATCTTATCAAAGTCACAGTGGATAAAGAAGTAGAAAAGCAAACTCAATTGACTGTGGTCAAACTGTTCAAAGACCCAGTGTGGTTAGAACGAATTGAAAAAGTAATTAATCAAGCAGTTGTACGTCAAACAATGATAACAGTTGGATCAATTGATATCTCCACTATTATTCACGAACGTGTAGATGAAAACATGGCAAAGTTTAAGCAAGAAATGCTATCAGGGTTTTCAAGTACTGGCATCGACGACAAAGCCACTGCATGCCAATTGACTATCATGGACGAAACCACAGTGGTCGAAAATACGTTAACAGCTCGGTCTGCAAATTTTGTAGAATCCGTAACAGTCAGAGACTTGGCTGTAACAGGATCAATCAACACAGATAATCTCAGTTGGAATGTGTTGGCAGCTGATATCAGTGCCAAGACACTTGCACAACTTAGTAAAGATTGGAAAGACACGTTGGTAGATCAAGTGGCAAACGAGATCAAAACCAATGGCATTGACTTTGCCAACGTAAAAGTTGATGGTTACCCATTGGTGTTGGGTGGTGAACTGGCTAGAACTGTTACACAAAGCAGTTTGCGCAGAGTTGGGCGCCTGCAAGGATTAGTCGTCGACGGCGAAACAAGTTTGAACGAAACAGTTGTTGTAGTTAAGAAACGATTGGGTGTCAATACTGAACAGCCGGATGCTGCGCTCAATGTATGGGATGAAGAAGTGAGTGTTTCTGCAGGCAAATACAAAAACCACGAAGCATATATCGGAACAAATCGTGATCAAGCATTGAACATAAGCATCAATCGTATGCCACAAATCACACTTGGTACCGACGGTGTCACTGGTATTAAGAAATTGCGGGTAGCACAATACATGATTGGGCACGGAACATCTGTTCCTGGATATGCTGGTACCAAAGGCGACATTGTGTTCAATGTTGATCCAACACCTAAAAGTGCGTTTGCTTGGGTATGTTTAGGCGGGCATCAGTGGAAAGTTCTCAAGGCAGCAGAATGAGAGTTAACTGGGTAGTTGCTGATTCCACTGTCATTGCACCGGATGTTGACATCAATGTCATCAAAGACATTGCCAGTATCTGGGGCAGTTGGCGAACATGGCGAGGATGCAGCACTGACAATGTGGTATGCAACGATGCCGGCAAAGCTCGCGAGTTGTTGAAACGCAACATGAACAAAATGTGCAACATGTATATTCCCGAATCAATGTATTCAGAGTTGGACCGGCCAGAGTCAGTTCAATTGTTTGGCGGCCAGTTTACATTTGAAGTGAACAACCAAGACGAACTTATTGCTATGCAACTTGTGTCTTCGCAAAGTGATATTGTGTTGCTGCTGGGATTTGATTGGACAGAAAAACCTGTAAGCACTGACAAACTATTGGCACACCGAGCACACAATTACCGCAGATTTGTTGCGGATGCTATCCGGAATAACCCAGATGTGCAGTGGGTTTTGGTTGACCATGAAGGAGAAACCATGCCCGAATTGAACAATTTTGATAATATTACACAAGATACCCTTGAAAACGTAGTAGAATTACTGTCAGATTGACAGTAAAAAGCACCCATGCTATAATACAGCATGAAGCATATTACAGTATATCTCTTGTTTGTATCAGCCCTGTTGCCCGGATGCGCCACAGCAATAGCTATTGCTGACGTCACCGTTGGAACTGCTATCTATGCAGGAAAAACTGTAGTAAACACTATTGACGCAATCACACCGGACATTGTTAATGATTAAAAGAATTGGTTTTGCTTGCAAATGGATAAATGACTCGTCTGAAGTAGGCGGCATGAAAGTCAATGCATTGGACCGAGACCTTAACGGGCGCTCGACTACTATGCGCTGGTTGCGCGAACACAAAGCAGAAGCCGAGCAGCGGCAGTGGGACATCATGAATCATAATACCAGCGCTGCTGTTAAGATGATTGAACGTGTGGCCACATTGCCTGCGGAGCGCAGAATGGTTCGTTTAGGATCCGAGATGCTGCAAGGCTATACACAAGACGAATGGAAAAGCTGGTGGCAACAGCCAGATGTGCAGAATCATTTAGAACGCATATTTGCGCCCATTGGCGAAGCAGCACGTAGACTTGATGTACGACTGAGTTTTCACCCTGGTCAGTTCTGTGTGCTGGCCAGTGAGCACGATGTCATTGTGGAAAGATCAATAGAGGAGTTCGAATATCATGTGGATATGGCCCGCTGGATGGGATTCGGTAAAAGTTTTCAGGACTTTAAAATCAACGTACACATCTCCGGTAGACGAGGTCCAACCGGTATCATTGACACCTTACAAAGACTCAGCCCCGAAGCAAGAAACTGCATCACAATCGAAAACGACGAAAACTCCTGGGGCATTGAATCAAGCCTTGAACTCGAAAAGCATTGTGCCCTCGTTCTGGATGTACACCACCACTGGATCCGTACAGGAGAATACATTCAACCCTCCGACGATAGATACAAGCGTGTGATTGATGCATGGCGTGGAGTACGCCCTGTTGTTCATTACAGTTACAGCCGTGCAGAACATGTAGGGCATATTGACAATGTTTTTCCTGATATGGCACAGTTGCTGGAACAAGGTTACAAGAAACAAAAATTACGTGCACACAGTGACTTTTACCCTAACCGTACAGTCAACCAATGGGCGTTGTCGTTCAATGACACGGCAGATATCATGTGCGAATCCAAAGGCAAAAATATTTCCAGTGGAGAATTATTTGAGCAAAAACTAAATGCATAAAAAGTTTATAACAAGTATATTGGCAATCTTAACTGGATTATTTTTTGCTATCAATTCTCTAAAATATTCATTGGGGGCAACCAGCAATATGGGTCCTGGATATTATCCGTTGGTGGTATCTTGTATTATTATAGCAATTGGTGTGGTATTACTGATGCGGACAATGCATGAGCTTCGTTGATGCTTTAATATTTGGTTTTTATCAAGCTGGCACTGTTAATAATTTAATGTTTTGTGTTGGTGGAGTGTTGTTGGGCACTCTTGTCGGAGTATTGCCAGGACTTGGTCCAATGGCAACTGTTTCCATATTGTTGCCAATGACATACAGCACAGGCGATCCATTGGCTTCAATTATATTGCTGGCCGGGATATATTATGGTGCTCAATATGGCGGAAGCACAACTGCTATCTTGTTACGACTTCCGGGCGAAGCATCGTCACTGGTCACTATGCTTGATGGAAACAAAATGGCATTGAATGGCAGAGCAGGCGCTGCCTTATCAATTGCTGCAATGTCAAGTTTTTTTGCCGGAACAGTTGCAACATTGTTGATTGCTGTTGCAGGAGAACCAATGGCCAATTTTGCAATCAAATTTGGTCCTGCTGAATATACAGCATTGTTGATTATGGGATTGGTAATATGCGTGACTATCACTGACGGTGATGCACTTGGTAGTGGTATTGTGTTGTTGATTGGAATATTGTTTGGTCTCGTTGGCACTGACGTTAATTCCGGAGTACCAAGATTTGAGTTTGGCTCATACGAATTACTTGATGGCCTTTCGTTTGGTGTATTAGCAATGGGAGTATTTGGGTTATCTGAAATTTTATGGAACATGTTGCACGAGCCCAAGACACCATCGCCCAAACCGATAACTTTAAAGGATATGTATCCTACTCGAAAAGAATTCAATAATTCAATAGGGGCTACTTTTCGTGGCACAACAGTGGGCAGTATAATAGGATTGATCCCAGGCGCCGGAGTTACTGTCAGTTCTTTTTTTAGTTACGCATTTGAAAAACAAATCAGTAAACACCCAGAAAAATTTGGCACAGGCATAGTTGAAGGCATTGCAGCACCCGAATCAGCAAACAATGCTGCTGCTCAAACCGGCTTCATACCAATGTTAAGTTTTGGAATACCAACTACTCCATTGATGGCGTTGATGGTAGGCGCTTTGGTGATGCAAGGCATCCAACCCGGTCCTCACGTGATATCAACTAATCCTGAGTTGTTTTGGGGGCTAATTGCAAGTATGTGGATTGGTAATTGTATACTGCTAATTTTAAATTTACCAATGATAGGAATATGGGTCAAGGTATTGCAAGTACCAAGAATAATATTATTTCCTGTAATTATGTCAGCATGTTTGTATGGAGCATACAGTTTAAACAACAACATGTTTGATGTATGGATGTTGATTCCGTTTACCCTTTTGGGCTATCTGCTTAAATGGTTAGATATTAACCCTACACCAATGGCGCTTGGATTTATAGTTGGGCCGTTGTTGGAAGAAACTTTTCGTCGATCTTTAATAATTAGTCAAGGAGAATGGGATACATTTGTACAGTCCCCGATATCGATATCAATATTAAGTATAACAGTAATGTCTATACTAGTTAAACTTTATACAGCATCAATTTCTTCCAAGTACAAAAATGATTAATTTAGCCATATTCCAGCCCACTGTTGAGTGGATAAAAGACGACTGGCACAAAAACCCATTCCGATTTATAATGGAACTTGTTGCATGGGCAATGAGTATTTCGTGTAGTTTTATTATGATGTTGACAGTGCCCACTCCGCCATTTTTGCTTTTGTATCCTATGTTTATTATACAATGCGTAATTTTTGGGTGGGCATGCTGGACCCGACAGAGCTTCGGGATGCTGAGTAATTACATTCTGCTGGTCACTATAGATTCTATAGCACTAGCAAGAATGTTATTTTGACTTGGGTGCCTTCTTGGCTGCTACTTTTTTAGCAGGAACTGCTTTTACTGCTTTTGGTTTTGCAACTTTTTTAACAGTCTTGTCTGCTGCCATATCCGCCTGGCTTGGGAAAGGCCAATTGGTATTCATATCAACAGCAGTATCAACAGGCGGTTCGTCTATTTGGACTCCGTAGCTGGCGTATACTGCCTCAAATACAGTAATGGGTTCAGGTTCCGGTTTTACAAATAAATTTTTGATCCATGAAAAAATAAACATAAAAAGTCCTTTTTGGTTATGTGTTGAACATATTTACCCAAATTGAGTTTGTAGGTATAAAAAATATGTTATAATAACTAATGGTTTCTACTAAGAGACGATAAATAACTCAGTAGAAACACTATTAGTGTTTACACTGATAACATAACCTAAAGGAAAAACACACAATGTTTAAAAAACTAAAAGAACTTGTACAACGAGTTTTTGCACAGAATACACAGCAGACTCTACTGGAACAATACATTTCCAGCAAGAACCCCACCTGCACAGCAGAACTAGAACAGCTAGTGATCAGCTACGAACGTGCATTAAGAGGCTCGCGTTATGGCTACTAAAATTAAAAACTCATTGAAATCGTTTGGACGTGCGTTGGTCAATGCAATGCTCATCAGTGGCGAAAGCCGCACTCGGCAAGTGTCGAGATGGTATGTATAATTTACTAAAGAAGATCGTTGCTGTGTTTTGTGATACAGAGTACGATAAAGAAATCATGCGTTGGGCAAAATCTGAATATAAAAAAGATTGGGAACACGCATACCACATGTTGGTACAGGGCAAAAAGCCCTACTCCGGAGTTTAAAATGTTTAACACAATTATAGAGTTTTTTGAAGCACTAGGCAAAGCAAGAGCAGCTGCCACACTGGCCAGGCTGGGACACCATGAACTGGCAAAAAAAGTCATGTCGTCCGAAACACCAATGTTCAATGATCACCCGTTCGAAGTTCATCCATAATGTGGCCTGTGTCAGACGAAGAATGGGAAGAATGGTTTAACCAACCATCAAAGTGATTCTTCCTGGCATACCAAAATAAAACTTTTTGGACAAATTGACCAGCAGAAATTGTTGCGGTGCAAGGTAAATCATAAATAAATGTGTTATAATAACAAACATAGGATGCCGCAATAAGGCGGGTCTTAATTTTTAGTAAACTCGCTTAATAGGAGAAAATTATGTTTACACCAGACAACTTCGTAGATGCTGTCCAAGCCGCAAAAAAGACTTGGGTCAAAACTTTCATCACGAACGATCACATTGCTGAATCAATGAATCATTTCGTTGACAGCCAAGCCGATTACACCAAAAAAGCATTCAAAGCAACCTCTGATGCTGCAAAAGAAATTGTTGATGAAACAGTCAAAGCAGCCAAAGAAGGCTCTAAATTTGACTATTCCAAATTTGGCGAAGGCATTATGAAAGCCTACACTGCTCAAAATACAGCCAAAACCAAGTAATATCCGGTCTAAAAAGACTTGACCAATAAATCCAGTTCGTGTATACTATGTATATGAACTGGATTTTCTTTTGAGCAATTGTAGTAAAAATCCCACACTGCTTGACCAATAAATCAACTCAGCTTATAATAAACACATAAACAACATTTTAGAGGTGTCAAAATGAAACAGCATATTTTAACCGCCACAGCACTTGCAACATTATTGGTGCTAGGTGGTTGCGGAACCAATCCACTTATGCCAGTATCCCGAGGCGGCGGCGTTCAACCAGGGCCGTCTGCTACTACAGCCATCAGCGACCAAGTGGCTGTCAATGACTTTACTCGTATTGGCGTCAAGGTCAAATACAAGCTGACATCCGGTGAGCTTGAAAGCATTGAGGCAACAGGCTACGCACCAGTTTGGGGCAACAGTTCTTCGGCTGTTCGTGAAGCGTTCCGTGTTGCTGAACTCGAAGCCAAGAAAAGTTTAAACGATTTTATCAATCGCGAAAACATTACCAGTACAACATCAGTCAAAATGATTAGTAAGAATCTGGAACAGGCCAACGACAACAAGAACAACAACTTTGTAAGCAATGTTGTAAAAGCGTCAGATGAATTTACTGAACTAGAAAATGAAGTAAATTCATCTGCTGACAACTCAGCCAACACATCCAACGTGAACGACAACAACACTGCTGTTCGTACTGATGCATTGAAAATTGCGTCCACCGTCAACAACACAATCAATATCAAAGCCCAGGGTATCTTAGGCGGCTTATATTTGGTTGAAGGTAAAGTTATCAAAGGCGGCAAAAACGTTATGGCAACATATCGCTGGGATGCCAAGAGCAGTGTTACTCGCCCGGCAATCCGTGCATTGATGATGCAATAATATGTTAAAGCAATTGTTGGTAGCAGTCAGTGCAACAATTGCGCTGACTGCCAATGCTAATATTGTTGAAATGCTGTTGCCCACGCCGTGGGGAGTTGGCATTGGGATAGCCCGCTGGCTACATGAAGGATCTGAAAAACTCTTTTATGTAGAAGTTGTGGGCGAAGGCAACACACTTGATCAAGCACGACAGCAAGGGTTTCGGTTGGCAGTGGAACATGCCGTGGGAACTGTGATTGCCAGTGAAACTGAAGTGCAAAACGATCGTGCGGCACGTGACGAAATTATCACATATGCATCAGGCTATGTTGATAGGTTTGAAAGTGTCAAGCAACAACAAATCAACAGTGGTGTTCAGGTACAGATGAAGATTTGGGTCAAGCACAACAAGCTGGCCAACAGACTATTAAACAAATCCGAAACAAACGGCTCAATCGACGGCGGACGCATCAGTGCACAACTAAACTCATTGCAACACGAGCGGGTGTCTGGTGACAAATTGTTAAAGACAGTATTGGCAGATTATCCTCGTAGAGCATTTGATATTGAACTAGACAATACACGAGTATTTTTTGATGCCAACAGAAACGGACAGTTGGAAGTGGCATTTTATCTGTCATGGAACAAGTTGTATCTTGACAGCGTTGCAGAAGCAATTACTGCAATAAATCAGCGTCCTGACTGTGGAAGATTCCCTGGATGTTCCAATGTTACGTCTGAGATCAAAGTAATCCAACCCGGATTTGCAAGCAATACAGTAGCGTACTTTGACGACAAAAATGCCCAAGAGTTGATACGAATAGAAATGGTTCAAAGCAAGCCAACTATTCGATTGTCCATTTTGGATACTGCAGGAACAGAGCAGTTTAAACAATGTTTACATGCCAAAGAGTTGGATTATCACCAGCCATCAACATTGTATTATGTAAAACTTGATTACAACAACGTGTCCATAAACGGGCAAGCAGTCAAACGATTCAACACGTTTATCAACTTGAACTCTGTGCCAGCAACACAGTTGGACAAGGTAGAAATATCTATTGTGCGCGGCACTGACTGTTAAATTGGATTATGGCATAACTGTGCCATAAGTAGTTGTATATCAACCGGTTAGCATATACAATGCTAACTATTATGAAGTCCAACTACATATATTATGGCAACCCAACACGAATACGTTAGTACAGACCACACACAAGCTCTTGCCGACAACGGCATGTATGTGCTGATGGGCGAAATTGAATCTGAAACTGTCAAGCCTATTATCGAATGGATATTGCACGAAAATTATGTAAGCAAGAAACGCCGTAAAGAACTGCTGTTGATGATCTGTAGCGAAGGCGGCACAATGCAAGATGCATTTGCGTTGATTGATGTGATGCGCAGCAGTACCATTCCGATCAAGACTGTTGGTCTGGGAATGATTGCCAGTTCTGGGTTGTTGATTTTTCTTGCTGGCGGCAAAGGGCGTCGTGTACTAACACCAAACACTTCAATACTGAGTCATCAGTTCAGTTGGTACAACGAAGGCAAGGCTCACGAATTGTTTGCCACAATGAAAGAGTTTGAGTTGACCCAAGTGCGTATGGTCAACCATTACAAAGAATGCACGGGCTTATCAGAGGATGAAATTCGTGCAAACTTATTGCCCGCACACGATGTTTGGCTCACTGCCGAAGATGCCAAACGTCTCAACATCTGCGACAATATTTCTGTACTGACTCGTTAACGCTGGCGTTTGCGTCCCAAAGTCTTTTCGTTGCCCAAGGGCTTGACAATTTCTTCCTCTTCCAGACCACCTTTACGAGCAGTGATGCCAGAGCGTTTTTGTGTTGCTGTATCTAGATCGGCAGCCGACGTTTTAGCAGGTGCTGGAGCAATAGTAGTGTCGGATTCTTCATCTTGGTTTGGAATTTTTTTAGGATCTTTGTTGATGTTAAAGACCAATTTGCCACCGGAACTTGCTGTGCTAGAATAACTCTTTGATGCTTCAAGTGTAACGTTGGTGAACAACTTGCTGGGCCATACTGTGTTAAACCCTTGAATAATGAACTCTCCTTGACCTTTTTTAGCAAGGGTGTACATTTGCACAAATGCTGAGTTATTAAGAATATCAGCCGCCGCCGCAGAAAAGTTAGTGTTCATGTTAATGTAGTTAACCGCTTTGTATGCAATTGAGCTCACCATGTGATTTAGCGGCACAGCCCTGCTTGGGTCTTTGGCAGTGCGATCTTTGTATATTTTCTTTAAGTTGTCTGAGATATCAGTATCATCTATATCAAAGTTTTCGACTCCTGCATATTGTTTTAAACTCATTACTTCCTGTACTTCAGCTAGTGTGATCATACCCTGGTCAACAGCTAATTTTAGTGGACCGGAATCGTGACTGCCTTTGTCAATGATTCCTAAAATATCAATGACGTCGCTGTATTGTTTTCTAAATTGGGGCATTCCGGCTGCTTCAAGTTCCCGCACAGCCGTCAACAAGTTCACACTGGATGCCATGGCACCTTTGTCGCCTTTGCTAGACAGTTTGATTTGTTTGCCTTCTGGGCTGACCAGCAACGAATCGTATAATTCGCCTGATACACCTGCATTGAAACTAACTGTACAATCAGCAAATCCTGTTTTACCCATAAATGTTGCAGCAGCTTCCGCTGCATTACCTTTTACTGGTAATCCATTGATAAGCACAATAGGCTGTAGCATTTCGCAAAAGTAATCACGGAAGCCAGCAAAGTCCATGTTGCCTGCTGGTACTGATATTGGAAAACTTTTTGCATTGGAAACAATAACAGCAGCCTTATACTCGTTGCTATCTTGACCGAACGCTGTGGCAATTTGTGCCAGAATTGATTCCGGAGTTTGGTCTCGTAAATTAGTCAACACATCACTGGGTTTGTACCCAACTTTTTCTTTACTGCCTTTTGCATCGGCTTGTCCAAAGCCTCCAGGAATGTCTTTGGTTTGAAAGAATTTGTTTTGATCAAATACAGGTTTAATATCTTGTGCAAATTTAGCCAAATATCGTGTGCCAACAGCAGTGTCAAATTCAGCTATAGCAAACGCTTTGAGTGCACTACTGGGTTGATTGATCTGATGAATTGGATGCGGCAACTGTTTTTGCACTGCATCAAATGCTGCTTGGGTTTCTTCCTGAGTTCCATATTTTCCAACTTTGGGATAGAATGTTAACTCTTGAAAAACAATTTGATCGTCGGGTGAATCGCCTCTTGTGTATTGTTCGCCTGGCTTGCGCCCGCTAAGTCCGCGGCTCTCGGCCATTATTGAGTCAAGTAAGTTTAAAATATCACGCATAGTTCGATCTTTAGTTAAGTACAGTACTTATCACAACACAACGCATATGAACAAATCACTGTGTTGACTATTGTGTGTATCAATGCTATAATAATGTATATTTAATAACAAGGAAACCCAATGCCACATTTAGTACCCATGGTCATCGAGCAAACAAGCAAAGGCGAACGTAGCTACGACATCTACAGCCGCTTGCTCAAAGACCGTATTGTCATGCTGGACACAGATGTCAGTGATCACAGTGCCAGTTTGATTGTTGCTCAAATGCTGTTTTTGGAAAGCGAAAATCCAGAGCAAGATATCTTGTTTTATATCAACAGTCCTGGTGGTGTGATCACAGCAGGCATGAGCATTTACGACACAATGAACTTTATCAAGTGTGATGTCAGCACTATTGTTATGGGCCAGGCCTGTTCAATGGGATCGTTTTTGGCACAAGCAGGCACAGCAGGCAAACGAATGATGTTGCCATATGCCAGGCACATGATTCACCAACCCAGTGGTGGTGCACGTGGTATGGCCAGTGATATTGAAATCAGCTACAAAGAAATCATGCATATGAAAAAGATGCTGACTGATCTGTATGTCAAACACAACAGTCAAGGCAAAACTTACGAGGACTTTGAACGTGATATGGATCGAGACACATTTATGAGTGCCCAAGAAGCATTGGATTATGGGTTGGTTGATAAAATTGTTGAAAAACGCTAAAATAACAGTTGACGAATAAACCGCTATTTGCTATAATAAACACTTAGCAACAAAAAACAGAAGGTTCATATGGCAGGCAAAGCAAAATCTTGTTATCTTTCGGTCACCAACCGCGAAACTCGAAAAACCGTATTGAATCGGATGTTTTTTAAAATGGCCGAGTTAAATGACTTTATAAAGAAAGAAGAGTTCAAAACATCATACCCAGAAGAACTATTCCATATTGTCAAAGAAATTTACTAATGTATCTAACCAATTCAAACAAAGAGTCAACCATGTCTAAACAAGTCACAATCCGTTCATCAACTGGCGGCACAATTACCTACACAAAAACAGGTCTAATTCACAGTAGTGGTGGTGCTTATTCAGGCAAAATTGCCGCGCTGGAACAGCCTCCAAAAAAGTAATACTCAAGTACTACTGAAAATAACCCGTCTTGATGGCGGGTTTTTGTTGACGCCAATTTACCAATTTGCTATAATATACACATAGCAACACACAAAGGGTATAGTATGTTTAAACTGACAGACGTGCAAAGTGCACAAATCAACGCAGTAGCACCCAACTACTCAATTGACTACAGTGATGAAGACTATGCAGAGTCGCTCGAGACAGACGCAGATGATTACATTGCCGAAGTCACAGGAGCAGATGTAAAAGAGGACATTGGTGGGCTCTGTGTGTACTTGCTGGGTAGTGAGATTGTGGCATTTTATGACTACGAGCAGCAAGTGGGACACGTTTTTGAAGCTGCTGTAGATTGCTACTAACATGACACAAGCACTGATTAATCTAGCAATTGTTTTGATGCCTGTTATTACAATGGGTATTGCATTGATCATCAAAGGAGAATTTTAATGGGAACACGTTCGCGTATTGCAGTGATGCATGCTAATGTTGTCAAGTCAGTCAGTTGTCACTGGGACGGCTACTTGTCGTACAATGGCAAGATCCTGCAACAGTATTATGACAGTCCCAAAGTCAACAACTTGGTAGCACTGGGCAACATCAGTAGCCTAGGTCCCGATATTGGCAAAGAGCATCCGTACAGTCGTTTTGAGACAGACTTGTCAGACGAAGCGTATGACGAACTCTACGGCAACATGACCACTTTCTACGGTCGGGACCGCGGCGAAGAAAATGTAAGCTGGCAAGTGGCACACTCTTTTGAACAGTTCTTAGAGCAATGCCAAGACAGTGATGCTGACTATTACTACATCATTCGAGACGGTATTTGGTACTGCGGCACTACATATGCCAACACTGAGATGTCAAACGTGTTGATGCCACTGGCAACTGCATTTGACAAACAACTTGACAGCATACAACACAAGGATATGGTATAATGAGTAATTTAGAATTAGCAAAAAGCATACGCAACGGTATGTTTGCAGATCGCGGAACTGATCTCAACGAAGCATACAACTATGCATTTTGGTTGATGCGCAATGACCCAGCCGTGCTCACTGGCATGATGGTGGTGTTGAATACACTGAGCAATATCATTATTGAAAACGAAACGGAGACTGTATAATGCGAAAAGTAATTGCAACAATAATCCTGGTGATGCTGACCGGCTGCGGCACAGTTGGCGGAGCAGTATCAGGTGCTGCGCAGGACATGAATAAAGTCGGCGAATACATCAAAAACATTTAAGGAAAATATCATGAGCGGCATATACATGGAAGAACTAGAATACGATATCCAAGAGATGTTTATTGACGGGCAAGAACCCAACGAAATTGCAGAAAACCTTGGTGTTAGTGTGGGCAAGATTGTGGCAGTGCTGAACGAGTTTGGTATCAAAACAGCGGACTGGTCGTGAAAGTAGTACAAGAAACAACTGACTGGAAATGTCAAAATCATGTGTACTTTCTTGATGACAGCCGTTCCAAAATGTTTGCATACCTGCAGTTGGGCACAGTGACTGTCAAGGAGTTCACTGTGCCCATTACTTTTCGAACCACAGGCCGCAAGTTTCGTGAAGTGCCGAATTCGTGGGGGTTTGAGCCAAAAGGTGCAGATGCAAAGTTGGGACGCAGTTGGCAGGTAGCAGGTTCAAAAGGCGCTGAATACACTGTGACAGACCGCGCAGGACAACTGAGTTGTTCGTGTCCAGGTTTCAAGTTTCGCGGCGAATGTAAACACACTGCGGCTGCATTATAAAACACAAAACCACCCTAGGGTGGTTTTTCTTTGGCTACAGGATAATCAGTATCCGCCGGTCAGTGCAGATCGTTTCCATGTGTTGGTAGCAGTACACACATATATGTAAGCAGCATCCCAACAAATCTGACCAGGTGTTCCGGTGTCTGTGGCTGCTTTGGTTTGCAGGGCAGCGCTCACAGTGCCACCTACTGTTAAGTTGTTGCTGACGTCTGCATATTGTGTATAAACTGTACTCCACCGAGCAGTGGTGCTGCCCAAGTTTTTTATGTTTGCGCTGTTGGGCACAATGTCCACATTGGCCACAACTTTGCCTATTCCGTTCGGAGCAAGCACCAAGTTTCCGTTGGTATTCAAGGTCAGGATGGTATTGTTGGTAATCCTTACATTTGAATCCACTGGACCGGCAGCATAAATTGCGGTAAAATTGGTATTGGTTTCTGTAAACGCCGTGCGTAAAGGGTCACCAGTGCCGTCATTTGCTGCTGTGCCAGTGTCTATTATTAATTGAGCCATTGTTGTCGTCCTTGTTTTGCCATTTCTGTTATTTATGGCTAAATGCTATTCAAAAAGTATTGCAATCTGATAGCAATTGTAGTATACTATGTACATGCTGTGAACAACAGCTAATGTTTAATTATCAACGAAAGGTAACATTTTATGCGTTTTAATCCTAAAACAAAAACTTACAAATTGTTTTCTGCCCTAAACTCAGGCAAAACAGTGACTGCTAGCCAAGCTGAAAAGCGTTTTGGCATCAAGAACATTTCTGCTGAAGTGTCGCGTATCCGCCATTCGGGCTTTGCTGTTTATGCAAACAGCCGTAAAGCTGGCAACGGTGTCAACGTCACGGAATATGCTATCGGCAAACCCAGCCGCAAGATTGTTGCAGCCGGATACCTAGCCATGTCATTGGGTTTGGTCTAAATCCCGTCGCTGTCCATTTCAACCTGGACACACAAAAAAAGGTTACCGCCCTGGTAGCCTTTTTTCTTGACTTAAAATCCTGCATGTAGTACAATGAAAGCATGATAAAACAACTCTTTCAAAGTTTAGGTCGTTACAGGTTAATCCTGGATCGCACAGAAGAACAACCGTATTTGGAACGATACTACTTGTTTCTTCGAGATCGCAAGCGTTTTCCCTTCAACATCTTTGTGCACAAGTTTTTGAAGTCAGACCCAGATGTGGTGCATGATCATCCTTGGCCATATGCCACACTGATACTCAAAGGCGGATATTGGGAATGGGTGCCCAAATTTGACAGCAACGGAAAAATGGTCAGCGAAGCTCGTCACTGGCGTGCACCAGGATCATTTAGAACTGCGGCTGCAAACACTTACCATCGTGTGGAGTTGGAGCCGGGAATCACTCCGTGGACGTTGTTTATGCCTGGTCCACAGCAAAGGGATTGGGGGTTTTTGGTCAACAACAAATGGATTCCCAACGTGGAATTCTTCAATTTGCGCCGCAAAAATGTTGCATAAAAACAACAGATATTTTGGTTGACGTAAAATGCCCAATTTGCTATAATATATGTATGGACACAAAAAAACAAACACGCAAAAAACGGGTAGACCGCACACACATCATTTATATGTTGGAGTCGGGAAATGACTTTTACATTGGTGTAACTGCCAAGACAGAAAGCACTGTTAACAAAAGTGTGTTGACCCGTTTCAACAAGCATGTTTATCGCTCACGTACTGAAGACAAAAGCTGGGCACTTTACGAAACGATGCGTGAACGCGGTGTTGAATCTTTTGTCAAGTCCATTGTTTCAGTTGTGCGTGGCAAAGCAGAAGCTCATACACAAGAACGCGAACTGATCAAAATGTACCAACCCAGCTTAAATACTGATGTTCGAGGATGTAATTACAAATGAATACTTGGGTTTTGATTGTTGCAATATTTGGCCAGGATGGTGCCTGGCTCAATAAGTATGTCGAAGGTCCAATCAAAACCCAACAAGAATGTGTTCAACGTGTCAAAAGTTTACCAGTCAAACACAACGAGATGATTTTCAAAGGTATTTGTGTTACATTCGATCACTGGACTGGCAAAAAACCCATGCCCAATGTGGCACTAGACTAAAATGCGAAATCTTGTAATTGATGAAATTTTAAAATTGATGCAACTCCTGCCCATCCATTACGACATTAAGCCGTGGGATCAATGGAGTAACCGAGACTTGTTAGAGTTTTACGGTAATTTGAGAATTGATGTGGAAACAGAGGAATATTAATTATGGCAACCAAAAAGCAAAAAGAACAACTGATGCAAACGCTCAAGTTCACACCATGCACATACACATTGACGCTGTCCGGATACGGCGGCGAGATTGTTTTAGGAAGTGTGCTCCGTGAACAATATCAGTACTTTGTTGACAACGACATTGACATTGAAGAATTTGCGTGCGGCGGCGATGACCAAGCAGAAGTTCCAGAAGAGATGCAACCATTCGAACCTGGCAGCTGGCACGAGTGTGATGATGTTGCACATGAATCTGGATGTGAACTAAGTGAGTACAACTCCATCACAGTAACTGATGAAACTGGTAAACAGCACTGGCAGTCTAACTTGGGATATGCAACACTGGAAGAAGTCGGAGTTGAAGTAGACGAGTCAGACGAGTACTTGTGCGAGGACCGCAAGGACAGAGAAAATACAGTGGGCTTTGTTGGACAAAGCACTGAGAAGGGTTGCTTCTTTGAAGGCGACCTAGAACTTACTGCTCCGTTTGATCCTGCAAAACTTGCAATCAGTTACATCGATATTGAAGGCTGGAGGTTAATCGGTGGTGTTACATATGATGGTACTGATATTGAAGGACATGATGGGTATGACACTCGTGGCAAGGGTTCAGAGTTTAAATTTTACGACACTAACAAAGACGAGTAATTATTATATGAACGAACGAATTGAAGAATTGGCCAAACAATCAGGTATAGGACTGTTTAAAGATAACTCATTTGGTTGGAGTGTGCTCGCTGGAACTGATAGTCACCTACAAAAGTTCACCCAGTTGATTGTGGCGGAATGTGTCACATGGGTCAATGACAACGTTGGTATGGTAGACGAAGAAGCTCGTGTAGATTTACTAAAACATTTCGGAGTTGAAGAATGATACACTTTCTCTCTATCAAGATCAACGAGAAGGGGCAGGGAGAAGACTACCGGGCCCTTCTCACATTTGCCGACAGTGACACCATGATGGCATACGAGATTCGTGGCTATGGCAACACACCCGGCAAGGCTGCTGATGATGCCTATGCCCGTTATGCTGGCCCAGACCGTGAGACTTTTGTATCAGATCAATGGGATTGGAAATGAAAAGCGATAAGCATGCCATTGAAGTTCAAGTTGTTGTAAGAGATAAAAAATGCTCAGAAGTTCCACTTGAACTGCTACAACTGCTACAGGAACTTGCTGATGAATGGTACAACTCACAGTTCCCAACTATTCCCTGTGGTTATGTGTCAAGGAATTCACGATGAAGTACAACAATGCGACAGTTTAAAAGACCTGTGGGAGATTGAATAATGGATAATGCTGTACAAACACTACACATCTGCTTGGCTCACGCTGCCTATGTGGGTTTCCGAGACTATAATTATCAAGACCGAGACTGGGGCAAATATCGTAAGTGGCGGGAAGATGTGTTCGACCGGCTGAGCCGAGATGAAAAGAAAACGCTGTATGAGCAAGAACGCAGTACCGGCGTCCACATGGGCCCGTCAGTCGCAAAGACCCGCAAACATACTGATTATGACATGACTGTATCGGCCATGTTCACCCAGACTTGGGGCAGCGGTGCACTGGGCTTCGGGGGCATTAGCGGCCAAGTCATCACCACTGCTTATGTGGTGATTGTGGAAAGCAACTTGACAGGAGAGTGGGCTGTGTATTTTGGTGGCAGACTGGCTTATGTTATTGATCGACCAAATGCAGAGTTTTACACTCACATGCATGCTCACACCATGATAGACGCTGATAAGGGAAAGGCCACATATGAACCAACGAATTAAACAACTTGCTGAACAGGCTGGATACTTACCTGATATGTTTGGTATTGGGCACTGGGATATGCCAGAATGTAAAAAGTTCGCCCAGTTGATTGTGCAGGAATGTGAATCGGTTAGTATTAGTAATAGCCGACGCGATGATGATATGGGTGCTATTATTGCTCAAAAGATTAAACAACATTTTGGAGTTGAATTATGAGCGGCGGACATTTTAATTACACACAGTATCAATTAACTCAGATTGCTGACGACATTGAGCAACTGATTATTGACAATGATAATGAAGAAAAGAACGAGTGGGGAGATGTTACAGGTCGTCACTATACAGCAGAAACTATTGCGGAATTTCAAACCGCAGTCGATATGTTGAGACAATCTTATACATATGTTCAACGGGTGGATTGGTTAGTGTCTGGGGATGATGGTGAAGAAGGTTTTCATACACGATTACGAAAAGAATTAGATCGCGAAACACCATGAAATTATTAATTGCAAGTTTATTAGCGGTAGCATCATTTGCATCAAACGCAAATCAACAAATTGAGATTGCTTGCAATGATAGTAATGAAACACGGTCATGGTTAGTGGCTAGAGGGTATAGTCCCGTAACGTCTAGCAGAACTGCACAATTATATGATAGTTCTGATGTGAAGATTATCAGATACACTAATTCCGTCAACGGACGAGTTATGGTATTGGTATCACAGCCTAGTGACCGATTGTGTATGCTGTACACATATGACACCACTAGTATGTTGGTTGAGGCACATCATTGAGGAATTAAGAATGAACGAACGAATTGAAGAATGCTAGAACGTATCCATACATTCTGGGGTATTAAACCAGAACACATTGTTAATGACCAGTTTACCGGTTATGAAGACAAATATAATGAATTGGATACGTTCACCAAAGAAGTATACGACAACGATCCGGCTGGGACAATAGACAAAGTTTTTGATATATATCGAATCAGAGGTATTGTTCCCATTGACTATTACACAGAGCAAGGGTTAAAAACAGCACTTAAAAAGTTTAAAACAACAAACTATAATAAAGTAGAACAAAACGTTCTAGGCCTTGGAAATAATCAAGGACAAACTATCAACAGATTTTTATTTACAAATATGCAAACTGCTGAACCAAAAGGCAGAGGTAGTAATAGTTTAAAGGATAGATTTTTTAATGATCCTAAATTACGCAGAGCAATCAGAATATGTTTTGAATTTCGTAAAGGAAATCATCTTGTGTACCCTACTGCATTACGTCGTGCATTGGAACTTGTTACTGGAGAAAATGTACAGAACTTTAAACCTCAACATGCAAGGGCATTAGCAGAATTCTTATGTCCAGTATTATGGGGCAGAATATATGACTACAGTTGTGGATATGGAGGCAGGTTACTAGGCATTAATAGTAGTAACCTGAACTACACTTATATTGGCACAGATCCAAACACAGAAACATTTGACTATTTAAATTATTTAGACATGTTAATGGGAAATGACTCTGAGATTATTTGTTCACCATCAGAAGAATACCAATGCGAAAATATTGACTTAGCATTTAGTAGCCCACCTTATTTTAATTTAGAAAAATATTCAGACGAACCAACACAGTGCATGGTTAAATACACAACAATGGATGATTGGTTTGAAGGATACGTTGTACCCACTATGCAAAACATACACAAAGGTTTAAACTCGGATGGAGTATTTGCTACTAACATTGCAGACTACAAAAGCTATGGCAACAAGGAATACTATGTTGTGGACCGTTGGATTGAAACAGCTGAAAAGATCGGGTTCAAGCACACTGGCACGATTAAAATGATGCTGAATACTAGACCAGGCGTGGGTAACGATAAACTAGCTGGTAGAGAAAAGTTTGAAGGGGTGTACGTTTTTGAAAAACGATAAACAAAAAAATGTTATGACATGGTGTAAAAAAGAAACCGGAGTTGAAGAATGAGAACACCTAGATTCTATTCTGCCGATGAAATCAACAACTGGAGTGTCCGCAGTCCTGATAGCCTTGGGTTTTGGAAATGTGTGAGACCCATGAGCTGGCCAGGACTCAATATTCAAAAACGATTGATAATGGCCTGGTGGGTATTCACTGGTAAAGGTGATGTTCTTATGTGGGAGATTGAATAATGAGCGGTGACCATAACCAATATCAAAAAGCAACTGGATGTGAAATGAACACAGATTTAATTAGACGTTTAGAAAAACAATGCTGGAACTATCAAGCCAATTGTTTAGATGCTGAAAAGTTCGCCCAGTTGATTGTAGAGGAATGTATTCAAGCAATTCAGAATGAAGGTCAAACATACGAGCACCTAGATGCTGGTGAGTTTCAAGCCAACAACTTTTCTCAAGCAGTGAAACAACATTTTGGAGTTGACTAATGGAACAATATAATCGTAGCGCAAAGTTTACTGAACTCAAACCGTATGACCATACAGCCAAAGAACATGACTTCATGGAAGTGTGTGAATGGCATAACTGCGAGGGTTTTGACTTTACACTTAGTGAACGTCAATTCTCACTCACTTGGGGTCAATGGGATTGTTTGCAAGCACTGGTTAATTTTAAAGGATGAATAATATGAGTAACTATCAAAAACATGCACTG
>Ga0209702_10001762_pt1 | contig 39784 bp, 31 predicted proteins | sample FRY01_FD_187210 | JGI IMG/M metagenome (GOLD analysis project Ga0209702, IMG submission 187210) | Freshwater microbial communities from Lake Fryxell liftoff mats and glacier meltwater in Antarctica - FRY-01 (SPAdes) (version 2) | ecosystem: Environmental > Aquatic > Freshwater > Ice > Glacier...
GATATCAAGAAATAGGCATGGATCATTTTGCCTTACGCGGGGATGCTTTAATGCTTGCTGAACAAAATGGCACTCTCAACCGGAATTTCATGGGTTACACAACCTTGCAGACTGAATTGCTTGTTGGCTTGGGAACCTCGGCTATCAGCGATTGCGGAACAGCTTATATTCAAAATACGAAGACGGTTGAAGGCTATCAACAACAAGTTGAAAGTGGAGCATGGCCATATTTTCGAGGGCATTTGTTAAATGTTGAAGATCGAATTATTCGTCAACACATTTCCAACTTAATGTGCCGATTTACAACCGATTGGTCGGACGAACAGTTACAAACGGATGCTTGGTTCGAGGGGCTTGAGCGAATTGTTGAGTTTATTAAAGATGGATTGCTCATTCAAGAACCTTTTAAACTAACAGTTACCGAAAAGGGAAAAGGATTTGTCAGAAACATCTGTATGGCTTTCGATGCTAGACTTTGGCGAAACCTTCCTAGTAGTCAGTTGTTTAGCTCAACTATTTGACATCCAAATCGCAAAGGAATTATTTTGTTGAGTAAACCCGAATTAGATTCAAGTAAACATTTTTAGATGTATCATATTGATTTCTAGATTCAACTTAGTCTTATTTCACATTCACATAAAGGTATTCTCCAAAAGGATAGAAGTCAACCGCGTCTTGATATTGCAATCCCGGAATAAGTAGGTAATCGCCAGGGTTTTCGGGACCAACAATGATAATTCGCTGCTTAACTGTTTGTATTAAGTCAGTCATCAGTGGACTAACAAACTTGCCTTTTTGCCATGTATTTGAGCCAATAGGCAGCCATTTGTAACCAATTCCCAATTTTCTTTTGTGCATCCCTGAATATATCGTGGAGCCTGAATGATTCTCTAACTGAATTTGCAAATGAGTCTTTTCGTTAACACGAAATGAGCCTTCTTCCAATACCTTGAAATCAATTTGCTTAGCAAGTGAATGCTCAATGGTTTGCAAAGTATCTGTATTGGCTATTAACCAAGGAGACGAACGCATAACCATATAATGTGGATTCAACTTACTAACATTTTCCATCCACTTTGATATGTAATAGAGAAACTCATCATTGTTCAAGTTCTCATAGAACTCATCCTCAAAAATATCTTTAATAAATACCTGTTTTGTCTCGTTTTTCCCTTTCATCGCAGTTAGGATTAACGACTCTGAAGGCATAATCCAATCATGTCCATTAATTCTGTTCGATAAGAATTCTGGATGATAATTTTCTTTTCGAATAATCACTTTTGAAGCGTCAAATTGCCGAGCATTGAATAATGCATTTTCAAAAACTTCGTACCTATTAACAACTATTCTGCTGTACCTGAAAATATAAAATGCTTGCCAGCACATGAGTAAAATCAGCAGGTTAAGTTTCCATCCTCTCCATTTTGACCAAACAGGAATTAGCACTGTTACAACCGTCAGTGGAATGATAAAAATATAGCGCTCAAAAGGCTCAAACGTTTCAGGGTAAAGCCCTCCAAATTTATGTGCAACCAATGTGGCGAAGCCAATAACAAAACCACCGAGAATCAGCATTCTAAATTTACTTCCAGACTTATACAATGAAACGATACCTGCACCAAATAGGAAAACCAATCCTCCATAACATTTAAGGAGCTCGTATATGGTTCCAACGGCAACAAAACGCTTGAGCATTTGAGCAAAGTTTAGGCTCACATTTTTGCTCGAAATTGACTCCATTTCATAGATATCGAGATAGAAATATCTAATCGTAACTAAGATGATTAATCCAATCCCAATCCAAATATATTCCTTCCTTTTTCCTTCTTGAACCCATACAAATACACCCATAACAGGAAGCGCAGCAATATAAAGTGGGTGACTAAAAAACAGAAATAAGCCTATCAACCAGCTCAATATCAAATTACTAAGTAAGTTTCGATTGTTAAAGTTTGTCCATAAATAATGAACCAAAATAAAGAGTGGAAAAGCAAGAAGTAACTCAGAAACAGGGTTGAAATAGTTCCATCTAATACTGAATAGGTAAACAATTACAATGGCTATTGCGTGTCTTGGCGACTTAAGAATATAGGCGAGAAGGATAAAATTAAAGAACATCCACAACCATTCCCCAAAACTAAATGCTAGAACGACGATGTTTAAGTCGACATGCATTTTGATCAATAAAACGGGAAGCCATTCTATAAATACAGATGAAGGTCTAGAATGAATGATAAAGAAAGAACTGTCTTGAATGATTCGGTATAGATAATCAGCTGAATCGCCATAGAGTCTTTCTTTTGCTAGTAAAATTGAGAAAATCCCTAAGATGAACATGAATAACAGACTTACACGAAATAGCAAGCGGTGTTCAGTTTTGGGTAGCTTAGTTCTGATTAAAGACATTGTGCGGTAGTATTTGCAAGGAAACTTTTTTTATGCAATATCCAAAATAAACGATGAGGTCTAGCAGAAGCCAAACTCCCAAGAGTTTGGAAAGTATCATACTTCATCTTCTTTTTCTTTTTTGTTTTCTTTTTCTTTTTTGATTTTGATATTCAGGTATGCAAAGGCGACAGTCATTATCGGACTAACAAGGTTGAAGAATGCGTAAGGCAGATAGGCTCCTGTGGCTACCCCCAAAACATTTGAGTGATAGGCTCCACAAGTGTTCCATGGAAATAATACAGATGTAACAGTGCCAGAATCTTCAAGCGTTCTACTTAAGTTTTCAGGAGCGAGGTTCCTCTCTCTATAGATATCTGAATACATTCGGCCCGGCACAACAATGGCCAAATACTGATCAGAGGCAGTCCCATTAAAGAAAATGGTTGTACCTGCTGTGGCTGCTATTAAAGAGCCATTAGATGTTACTTTTGAAATAACGGCTTCGGCAGTTCTTTTTAGCAATCCACTAGACTCCATTACCCCTCCAAATACCATAGCAGAGAGTATTAGCCAAACAGTCCCGAGCATTCCCGCCATTCCTCCAGAGGTCAAGAGTTCATCAACAATTCCATTTCCTGTTACAATGGCTATGGCACCATACATCGCCTTCATAATTCCTACAAAGGCCACGGTACCAGCTGACCCCTCCCAGTTGGCTACACTAGCAACTACTTCTGGTTGAAAGATCAGGGCGAAAACTGCACCTAGTAAAGCTCCTATGAATATGGCCGGTAAGGCCGGGACTTTCTTTATGATGAGAAAAACTACTGAAGCTGGGACTAAGAACAACCAACCATTGATATTAAACTTACTGCTTATAGCAGTTAAAATCTCATCTGTTTGTGTCACATCTCCAGACCCTCCTTGCATAAAACCTAAGATTAAAAACAAAACTAATGCAATAGAGATTGACGGTATTGTTGTAATTGTCATGTAACGAATATGGGTAAACAAATCAGTGCCTGCCATTGCTGGGGCAAGATTGGTTGTATCTGATAATGGAGACATCTTATCTCCGAAGTAGGCTCCTGAAAGCACGGCTCCTGCAATCATACCTCCATCAATACCAAGGGCTTTACCAATACCCATTAGCGCAATACCAACTGTAGCGGAGGTAGTCCAAGAACTCCCTGTTGCCATTGATACGATTGAACAAACGATACAAGCCGCGACAAGAAAAATGGTTGGATTCAATATCTGAAGACCATAATAGATCATTGCTGGCACGACACCAGATATTAACCAAGTACCTGCCAAGGAGCCAATCAGTAAGAGAATGATTATTGACGACATGGCTGAACTAATCGTTTTTACAATTCCGTTTTGAATCTCATTCCACTTCATTCCCAAACGAAGCGCAACCAACGCACCTACAGCAGCAGAAAACAAGAGGATAATCTGATTTGAACCATCTAACGAACTATCGCCAAAGATTCGCACATTAATAAAGAGTGCGACAATAAGAAAAACGATGGGGATTAAAGCTTGAAATAGGGTGGGCTTTTGATACTTATAGTCCATATTAGGTCGAAATGAAAGCTTTGAAGATAGAAACATTTTGACTATTGAAGCATTCGCTTTGCTAATTCAAAATCCATTTTGCGTCCAATAGCCACACTCATTCCACCTAATCTCAATACAATGTGGATGTTACCGGAATAAGCTTGAAGGATTGATTGTTTGTAAGCATCAAAGGCCATAATTCCGGACCAAACGTGTTCTAACTCAAATTCTTGATCTGGTAGAATAAGCTCTTTTAAAACACGCTTTAGCTAATTCAATTTCATCCTTCTCCTAAAAGCTCAGCATAGTATTTTATTAATTTAGAATCCCTAATTTAATCGAAATTCTTATTGATATGTTCGACCCTTTGCAGATAATGGAACGAGCCAAAACTTCCAAAAAGTATTTGACTCTCTTGAATTTTGGTCTAGCTCGAATGGTGCCCTTCAATAAACCTCATGGGTTTAGGATAATTGAATTAGGCGACGATCTTGTCAAAGTGAAAATCCCTTACAAACGGATCAATTTCAATCATATTAAAGGCATACATGCCTGCGCCCTTGCAACAGCATCTGAGTACTCTACCGGCCTAGTGTTATTGAACAAACTAAGTTCAAAAAAGTATCGCATCATTATGCAGAAAATGGAGATGAACTACCATTATCAGGGCAAGATGGATGTAATAGTAACATACGAGCTTACAGATGAATGGCTAAAAACGAATGTTCTTGACCCATTGAAGTCCCATGAGTCTATTGTGGTGGTTTGTATAGTAGAATCGCACGATACCAATGGCAATCATCTAAGCACAGGAAACATATCTTGGCAGGTTAAGCCATGGGATAAAGTGAAAACTAAAGCTTAAGCACCTTTCCGCTAAAGAAAGCTAAGCTTCAAAAAGAATACTTCTATTGAGGTTTGTGAGACTAAGTATGTTTTTTTAATGTGGATTCAATTCCCGATAAATAGGAAACTCCAAAAAGATTGAGGTGAATAAGAAGTGGGTAGAGATTGTAGATTTCTATGCGATCTGTAAATCCACCTTCGGAGGGAAACTCTTCTTCATAGCCAGAATAAAATTCTTTCGGCGGACTCCCGAAAAGCTTACTCATGGCTAGGTCAACTTCCCGATGCGAGAATGCAACGGCAGGGTCAATGAGCATAACACCATCCTTCGTTTCATGGAAATTCCCAATCCATAAATCGCCATGAACTAAAGAAGGCTTTTCCTTTGGGATGAGATTCTCAATCTGTACAAATAACCTATCAAAACTTCTGCTATGATTACTTGATAATGCCCCAGAATCTCTAGCTAGTTGAATTTGTGGAAGCAATCGGCAATTAATGAAGAACTCTTGAAAAGTATCGTGCAAGTCATTTACTTGTCGAAGACTTCCCATGTAATTATCATGGTCGAGCCCGAATTTTTCTGAAGAATGGCGATGCATTTGAGCAAGCATTTTACCAGCGTTACTCCAGTTTTCTTGGCTTGCTGCTTTCGCAGGATGATAGGATAGAATAAGGAATTGTTCCTCGCCAATTAGTTTTATCTCCATAACCTTTGGGCAAACGGCACCTGCTTTCGACATGAGTTGAAGTCCTTTCGCCTCAGCATCAAACATTTTCTCCGTGCTGGATATGTCGTTCTTTTTCACGAAGAATTCTTGATTATCCTTCAGCTTCACATGATAGCATTCGTTTATAGAACCACCAGTAACACCTTTAATCGCAACTATGTGAGCTTTGCTCAAAGCTGAAAAAATTTCTTGAGGTATCATACTTTAAATGTGTAATTCGAACGTAAGATTAGCAAATCCTCCCGAATATAATTTCGAGCACTATTTAACATTGACTGATATCTAAAAAGTTTTACTTTTGCCATCCTCGATAATTCGGTGTTAATAATTGAGATTCTTTATTTATTTGAGATTAGCTCATTTTGTTAGAGCGTTCCGAGAAATCGGAATGGCGACGATTGAATGATTGACATATTGGGGAATTAGCTCATTTGGCTAGAGTACTTGCCTGGCAGGCAAGGGGTGACCGGTTCGAATCCGGTATTCTCCACCATTTTTTATAAGGGGCGACCGGTTTCTCCCGAAGCCTCGGGACGGTATTCTCACATTTTATGTCGATTTGTTTTCTACATATCTTGTGTTGTTCCGAAGTCGACCAATATTATAGTGGTCAAAGCGGAGGCCCTCAAACGAGTTTAGAGCAACACAATCAAGGAAAATCAAAATCGACTAAAAAGTCGATAGATTGGCAAATTGTTTATTAAGAAGAATTTCCTGATCGACCGCAAGCTGTTAGAAGAGAATACTTCTTTAAAAGCATGAAAAGCCACAAGTTTATCGAGAAATTGATAGATAATCACAAACAAATCTAGAGTGCATTGCAGGCAAGGGGCAACCAGATCTCCCGAAGCCTCGGGACGGTATTCTCCATCATTTTTAAAGGGGCGACTGGTTCTCCCGAAGTCCTGGGACGGTATTTTCCACAAAAAAAGGGAAGCAAATTATTGCTTCCCTTTTGTCATTTCTCTACTTTCACACCTTTCCAAAAGGCTACATAGCCTTTAATACCATCAGCAGCTGTTTTCGTTTCTGGATAGTACCAAGCTGAATCCACATTTTTCTTCCCGTTCACTTCTAATGTGTAATACGAGGCAAGACCTTTCCACGGACAAGATGTGTGTGTTGAGGAGTCTTTAAAATATTCTCGTTTAATTGAATTTGCCGGAAAATAATGGTTATTTTCTATAACAACTGTTTCGTTGCTTTCTGCAATTACTGTATCATTCCAAATAGCTTTCATAATCTTTTTAAGTAGAACGTTTCAAAAGTAAAATCGTTGAGTTAGCCGCAAAATCCTGACAAAATATTTCCATCAAGGAGCATTTAGACTTATTTTGCATGCTCAATTTCGAACTTCTTCCAACAGAATCCTAATTCCTCATTTTTTTCCTTATCCCAAATTCTTCTCCCTTCCTATGAATAAACTTAATTCTTCCCGCGCTCCCGAACCTGTTGGCCTCTATCCACATGCCCGTCGTGTAGGGAATCTACTTTTTCTATCAGGCGTTGGACCTAGAGAAAAGGGTACAAAAATGATTCCTGGCGTTGAACTCGACGAAACTGGAAATATTGCTTCTTACGATATCGAAAAGCAATGCCATTCCGTGTTTAAGAATATCAAATACATCCTCGAAGATTGTGGATCTTCTTGGGATAAAATCTTCGATGTCACTGTTTTCCTCACCAACATGAAAGACGATTTCAAAACCTACAATCGCATTTATGCCGAATACTTCAAAGACAACCTTCCTTGCCGTACAACCATAGAAATTAACTGTTTACCAACGCCTATCGCCATCGAATTAAAGGTTATTGCAACCATCGATTAGTTATTTCCTAAGGAACTTTACTTTTTTTCTAAGTAATTTCAGCCACGGTGAGTTTGCTGAACTTGGGCGCCATTTCCCGCTTTACGTATTAGTTTTTTGCTTCGGCAAGCTCGCCCAAAAAGCTAATTAGCTGCAATCAGGAGCGCAGCAGAAAAGTCTAAACACATGCATCTCCTTTGTTGTTATTAATAAAAACGAAACATCAATGAGCTTCCTAACGGCTGAATGGCGAAAACTAATATTTGCCAACTACATAGTTGATAAAGAATTACTTACTAAGTATTTGCCCGCAGGAACAGAGTTGGATTTTTGGAATGGGAACTGTTTCGTTAGTTTAATCGGATTTATGTTTATGAATACCAGGCTTTTAGGAATAAAAGTTCCATTTCATTCAAATTTCGAAGAAGTTAACTTAAGATTTTACGCAAAGCGCTTTGAAAATGGGGAATGGAAAAGAGGTGCTGTTTTTATAAAAGAGATTGTCCCCAAAAGAGCTCTGACCTTTGTTGCCAATACTATCTATAATGAGAACTATGAGACTTTGCCTATGAAGCACTCTTGGAGCTCAGAAAAGGATAGTAGCACCATCGAATACAAATGGAAAAAATCAGGGAAGTGGAATTCAATTAAAGTGCGAGCAAGCATTGACAAATTTGAGATTGAACCGCAAAGTGAGACTGAGTTTATTACCGAGCATTACTGGGGTTATGCAGGTGTTAATGAGAAAAAGTCAAATGAATATGAGGTTACTCACCCGCGTTGGGAGGTTTACCAAGTAAATGATTATGAAATTGATGCAGACTTTGGAGCTATTTACGGTAGCAAGTTTGACTTTTTAACTTCTTTAAAGCCAAGCTCTGTAATGCTTGCTGAAGGATCTGCAATAACCATCGAAGGTAAGAGGTCAATAACTGCTTAGCGTAAATAATTGCGCACAAATCCACTCCCATTGAACATTCAAACTCCTTTGTAAGCTCGCAAAATAGGATTGCAGTTATAAAATCCTCTTAATTAGAAACTCAGAATCCTTTTTAGTTTTTGACTAAATCCCTAACTAATAGGTTTGTTAGATTTTTGATAAAGAAATGCTAGCATCATTTGTCATGTTGGTTTTTTTAAGTGACAGAGAACTCAATACGTGTTCTTCTCTTAAATTTCTACTTTCATTTTATCCTTATTTCGCTCCTTTAAAATTTATTCGTTAGTAAGAACTCGTAAGAGACTTTCTGAATCATGTAGATAGATTAATTTCTGTAAAATATTGATAAATAATTATATATATTATATTTGTAGATATATTTACACCTGTGTTTACAATGGTTTTATTGAGATCTATTTAATGTTATATCGGTTCCTTTGTATTTCAATAATAATCCTCTGCTTAAGCTTTAATTCTAAAGCAGATACTTTAAGCGTCTTAGAGATACTTTCTAAAGCAGAAGGTTATAAGAATGTGGATTTAGACTCAATGTATGCTTTAAGTTCAAGGGCTTTAATTTTGTCCAAAAAGATAGGTTATGAAAGGGGAATTGGGCTTTCATATAGAGTGAATTCATCGGCACTTTACAACAAAGGTAATTTCAAAGAAGCTGAGGCACTGGCTTATTCAGCAGTCGATAAATTAGGAGAGGCTGGTACATTTTTAGAAGCAGGAAATGCTCTGAATCTATTAGGATTGATTCATATGTCCCAGGCATCATATTTTAAAGCAGACTCATCATTTCAAAGCGCATTAAGATATTTTTTAAATGCCAATGATCGCTTAGGTATAGCAAAGGTCCATCACAACCTTGGAATTGTTTCCTTTTATGAGAATAAAATAGAGAGCAGTGTATCCTATTACCTTCAGGCGATGCATGATGCGGAACTTATTGGTAATAGTGATATGGCAGCACAAATTACCACCAATTTGGGTCTTGTCTTTTCATCCCAAAGAGACTACGGAAGAGCCATTTTATATTTAAGAAAAGCCATAGTAAGATACAATGGAACTAGCGACAAGAAAGGTCTATCAAAAACTTTTTCCGCATTAGGAACCGCGTTCTTTAATCAGGTGCAATACGATAGTTCTTTGTTTTATCACCGTCAAGCTTTAGTAATCTCTATAGAATTGGGAGATATAGGAGGAAGAGCCGAAAGTTTAAATAATCTTGCTGAGATTGAGATTGAGCGAGGAAGATATAGAACAGCCTTGAACTATCTGAAAGAATCAGATTCACTCAGAACAATCTCTGGTGACGCTCTCGGTTTAGCAATTGTTACAAAGAATTTTGCAAGAGCTTATGGATTATTAGGCAATAAGGACAAAGCGGGAATATACTTTGATGTTGCTCTAAATCAAGCTCGTGAATTATCTGCACTGTGGCTCGAAGCAGAAATCCTGCTAATGCGAAGTCAATATTACCAGAACATCGGCAACTATGAGGGAGCTCTTCAAGATTTTAAATCGCGTTCAGTAATTAATGATAGTATCTACTTCGATCAGCGTGATAAAACTATATCTGAACTTGAAGTTCGATACCAAGCCGAAAAAGCTCAAATTGAACTTGAACTAAACATGAGCCATATTGAGCTTTTGCAGAAAGATAGCAGGATGCTTATCCTAATTACGAGCTCCGTTATTATCCTATCCTTACTAGGCGGTGCTTTTGCCCTTCTGCTCTATACAAGAAACAAAACTGTTCATCAAAATCGTCTTGCTATAGCTGCAAAAGACCTTGAACTTGAGAAGCAAAACAAAACGATTGAAGAAAACCAAAAAAAATCGGCTCAGCGTGAATTAAGAGCTCAAGAATTGGAAAAGTTCCAAATCAGATCTGAACTTGAATTCAAGAAAAATGAGTTAACCCAAATGGCTCTTTATATTAGTCAACAGAATGAAATTTTAGAGAGTCTCAAAAATGAATTAAAAACTGTTTCATCTGATGATTTGAAAAAGCTAAGCAGAGAGCTTGAACAGCGCTTAAATATTGCAAAACAGAGAGAAGCCTTTGAAATGAATGTTGATTTGATTAATAAAGACTTCTATCACAATTTAGATTCTCGCTATCCCCAGTTAACGGAGAATGATACAAAACTTTGTGCAATGATCAGACTTGGATTGTCTTCCAAAGAAATTGCATCGATTGTAAATATTAGTCCCAAAAGTGTAGATATGAATCGATATCGATTAAGGAAAAAGCTCGAACTTAATGCCTCAGACGAGCTTGGCGATTTCTTGACAGGTATCTAGGTTTGTAGTGCTTGAGTATAATCTTATTATCCTATTTAGTTGAGTATTCGGCTAGTTATGTAGATATTAAGTAGGCTTCAATTTTTGCCGATTTAGTATTCAATTACGTAGTTTTGACCTGAATAAAAAAATTGAAACATGAATTTAAAAACTATCCTCTCTACAATATTTTGCTTATTCCAAATTGTTTCTATAGCTCAGGTAAATCTTAATACTGGACTAATATCCTATATTCCAATGGATGGAACTGGGAATGATTTCAGCGGGAATAATAATGGCGCAACACTTAGTAATTCTGGAGTTTATCCGTCCAAATCAATAACGGGAATTGAATCTGAGGCCTTATTATTTAATGGCGCTATTGAGCAAGGCATGGGCGAATTTTCTAGCTCTCCACTCAATGGCTTGTCATCTTGTGCATTGTCGTTTTGGTTCAAGCTTTCATCACTCACCAACGGAATGAGTTTGGTGGGGCAAGACAATTTGCTCGAAGTTGGCTTTTATACGAGTCCCAATCGAATCACCGTTTTTCATCCAACATCAACGAGTCAATCGTACAACCTTACAGTATCGACTGAACAATGGGTGCATATTGCGATAAATTGCTCACCAACTGGCATGCAAGTGTTTATAAACGGCATTCAAGTAGGAAATCAAAACGGGAACCACAGTCTTGGCACAAACGCCACACCAACACGCATTGGTGGAAACGTGGTAAATACCGCGAATAATTCTTGGCTACGTGGAGCACTTGATGAAGTGAGAATTTACAGCCGTACTTTAAATTTGGATGAAATTAATGTATTGAGCGCCGCCGTTGGTGTTGGCATCGCAGTGGGGAATACTGCAAGTACTTCTTATTGTGCAGGATCCGCAGTATCAATTCCCTACACTGTGAGTGGAACCGGAATCCAAACAGGTAATACTTTTACGGCGCAACTCAGCGATGTATTTGGAAATTTCGTGGGTTCTACTGACATTGGATCTGTAGTTTCGAGTACATCAGGAAACATCAATGCGACGATTCCAGCCAATTTGCCTTCAGGAAATGCATACAAGCTCCGTGTAGTTGCCGAAAATGCACCAATTATTGGCACGCCAAGTGCCTTTTCGCTCACCATTTCGAATCCTACACAAGGTTTATCGACCCTCAGCAGAGGAAGGATTTTGCACTATCAATTTAACGGCAACTCCAATGATGCATCTCCATCGGGCGCTAATGCAACAGCAAACGGTGGCTTTTCTTATGTGAATGATCGATTCGGAAATTCGAATTCAGCGATTCGTCTCAATGGAAGCAATGCTTTTGTAGATGTTCCAGACCGTCCTTGGATTGACGGAGTTTACTCGACCAGTTGTTGGATTAATCCAGAGGCATTTGGATCATACGCTAGAATTTATGATTTCGGAAATGGACAAGCAAGTGATAACGTTTTAACCTGTTTGTCAGAGATCGTGTCGGGTCGACTGGCTTCACAAAACTATGTCGGCAGCAGTGGAGGAACACTCCTTACAGCATTGTCTGGTGCAGCACTTAACCGTTGGAGTCATGTTGCGGTTACTTACGATGGCGTGAATATTCGTATTTACCTCAACGGAAACCTACTCATTGCTGGACCATCAGCATCGCCTAGGTTAATTATGCGAACGGTTTGCTACATAGGCCGAAGCAATTGGTCTACAGATGCATTTACACAAGCATCAATCGATGATTTTATGCTTTGGAATCGCGTTATCACAACCGATGAAATTAGAACCCTCGCATCTGATGGATTGATTGACACGAATAGTCCAGTATGTGTTGGCTCTACACTGCAATTATTAGCTCCCACCCAAACGGATGCGCAGTATTCTTGGAGCGGACCTAATTCATTTGCAGCGAGTGGATCTTCGGCATTAAGACCTACAGTTGCTGTCAATGCGTCAGGCAATTACGGACTAACAATTTCGCTCAATGGCTGTAATTCAGGGACATTATCAACCGCAGTGCAGGTGTTAAATAACGCAACACCACCAACGGTAACCATTTCGGGATTGCCGGCTGCTACCAACACATTGGCTGCCGCATCAACTTTAACAGGTACGCCCACAGGCGGATATTTTTCTGGCTTGGGAGTGCTCGGCAACACGTTTAATCCGGGAGTTAGTGGCGAAGGGAACTTCGTTGTTTTGTATAATGTTCAAGGCGCTGCAACCTGTAATACAAATGCCGCCGGTACCGTTTTGGTAGGTGCTTCATTTACCATGCAAAACGGAACAGTGAACGCTTGCAGTGGAGGATTTTTCGATTCTGGTGGACCAGCCGCATCATATGGCCCCAACGAAGATCTCGTGCAAACATTTTGCTCCAGCAATGGACAAAGGCTTCGGTTTGATTTTTCGGCGATGAGCCTCGGTGCGGGCGATACACTTTTCGCTTACGATGGCAATTCAGTTTCGGCGTCGCTGCTGCGGATGTATATTCCATTTTCTGCGCCCGATGCAATTTGGAGTTCTGGAACATGCATCACATTTAGATGGAGAAGCAATGGAAGCGCAGAAGCCTCAGGCTGGCAAGCACAATTTGAATGCTTGAGTAATCCAGAAACGGCAGTAAGTATTTCGATGAACACTGGGATTTCAGCGGTGTGCAACGCAACCATTCTCGATCCCCAAGGAAACTCTAATTATTCTCAAGGCTTCACCAGACATACATTCAAATCAGCAACCGGCTCAAGATTGAGATTTACATATTCAGTTTTTGCAATAAATGGAAATAACGGTGGCCACTGGCTCAGAATCTATGATGGTCCAAATCAAACTTATCCGCTAATTGGCCAATACAATAATTTTAATTTCATTCCAGCTGAATTAGTGAGTTCGGGCGAGTTTTTAACTTTTGAATTCGATGCCACCAATACCAATGCTGGTTTCGGCGGAAATGCCGGATTTGGTGGTGCTTTAACTTGCTTCGGTTCTCCTTTGCCCATATTGCCGTTTGGCACCGGATTGCAAACTACATGCAGCAGCGTATTTTACGATCAAGGTGGACCAAACGCCAATTACAGTCCGAATCTGAATCAAACGCAAACCTATTGTGCTCTAAACGGCGAGAAACTTCGCACTACATTTAACCAAAACGAAATTGGCTTTGGCTTGGGCGATAGTTTATTTGTTTACGACGGACCAAATGAAGCCTCCATGTTATTGGCCATCTTTGTTGAAGGCTCGGCAATGGAGCCAATGAAAAGTAGTGGAAGCTGTTTGACTTTGAGATTTAAATCCGATGGAAGCTCTCAAAGCCAAGGTTGGCAAGGTTTTTTAAATTGTGCAACAACGCAGGCCATACAAGACACGTTCAATATCAGTAGCGGCTTGCGCATTACGTGCAATGCGATTGTATCAGATAATTCTGGCGCTTTTGCTTATGGTCAAGGATTTAATCGACAAACTTATCGATCTCCGAGCGGTGAGCGTTTGCGGTTTGTTTACAGTTTATTTAGCATCAACGGGAACAACGGTGGCCATTGGTTGCGGATTTACGACGGTCCCGATCAAAGCTATCCGTTAATTGGGCAGTACAACAATTTCAATTTCATTCCAGCAACTATAGAGAGTACAGGCGAATTCCTAACTTTCGAATTCGACTGCAACAACACCAATGCAGGCTTTGGATCGGCGCAGGGTTACAGTGGCTTGATGACCTGTTTTGGAGAGTCTTTGCCGATATATTCGATCGAAAACGGTACGTTGAATGTTTGCGAAGGCGTTTTTTACGATGATGGTGGCCCGAACGCTAATTACTCATCCAATGGAAACTACACACAAACATTCTGTTCTGCTTCAGGCCAATTGATGCAACTCATCTTTAACCGAAACGAAACATCATTTGGCACTGGCGATACTTTGTGGGTTTTCGACGGCAATAGCATTTCTTCACCACCGTTGGCGAGGTATATTCAAGGTTCTATTATCGAAACACTCACCTCTACTGGTACATGTTTAACTTTTCGATATCGTTCAAATACAAGCAGTCAGGCGCGAGGTTGGCAAGGCATTATTTCATGTGTCGATGCTCCACCGGCGGTAATTCAGTTTTCAATGAGTTCCGGCATTCGCAATGTTTGCAATGGCGTGCTTAGAGATCCAGGCGGAACCAATAATTATCCAGCAGGCGTATGGGAACAAACATTCACGTCATACAGCGGCGAGCGTTTGCGGGCAGTAGTAAACGGTATCAATGTGAACGGCAATAATGGCGGGCATTGGCTTAGAGTTTACGATGGTCCAACCACTGCATCACCAATTATTGGTTCTTACAATAATTTCAATGGTTGGCCGCCTGCATTTCAATCTACAGGAAGCAGTTTGACTTTCCGTTTCGAATCAACAAATCAAAATGCGGGACTAACCGCGGGATTCGAATTGACATTTTCTTGCTTTAGTGCATTACCTATTGATGTTGCATGGCTGAATTCGCCAGTTTGTAGAGGAGCCGAACTGTTAATTCCTTATACACTCAATACTCCAGTTGTTGGTGCCAATGTTTTTACAGCCCAACTAAGCGATGCAAATGGAAATTTTGCCAATCCTACAAATATCGGCACCTTAACCAGCACGGCTGCAGGAACAATATCAGCAACAATTCCTATCGGGATGCCAGCCGGTAATGCTTATCGGGTGAGGATTATTAGCTCGAGTCCAGTTCAAATTGGAAACGTAAATCCCAATAACATTATCATCAATCCAACGCCCATTCAACCTGCATCAATTCAGTCTACTAATGGTGCAACAATCTGTGCAAATGGGTCTACGGTCTTATCTATTGCATCTCAAGTTGGAGTTTCTTATTCTTGGTTGCTAAATGGACAAGCTGTTGGAGCAAATAGTAATTCAATAGAAGTAACAAATTCAGGTATTTACACAATTCAATTAAGTAATGGTTGCGGATCTATAACTTCAACAGCAAATTTGCAACTTAGTACCACCCCAATACCATCAACTCCTATTATTTCGGGACCTCAAAATGCTGCAATTTGCCAAGGAGATGAAGCCCAATTAAGTACTCCAAATCAAAATGGTGTTAGCTTTAGTTGGACTTTAAACGGTTCTTCAGTTGGAGGTAACGTCAATACAATAAATGCTTCAGAGGCAGGTCCTTACCTTGTAAGTGCATCGAACACTTGTGGCTTAAGCAATGCCGTTTCTTCCTATAATCTCATTGTTGAAGATGCGCCTGAGATTAACTTAACTGAGCTTCTAGCGGTAAGCTGTTTTGGAGGAAATGACGGTAGTATTGATTTGGAAATAATTGGAGCCTCCCAATTTAGTTGGAGCAATGGGTCGCAGTTGTCAGATATTTCTAATCTGAGTTCGGGAAACTACTCTATTACAGCAAGCTCATTGGCTGGATGCGAGTCAGAAATGACTTACTCAATTTCAGAGCCCGCGGCCATTGAAGTCCTTGCTGATGCAATGCCAGAAACTGGGAATAGCTCTAATGGAAGCATTACTCTATTGCTTAGTGGAGGAACTCCTCCGTATAGCTTTAACTGGAGTAATGGCGAAAGCACTCAAGATATCCAAGGACTTCAAAGCGGAACTTATACTGTTGAAGTTATTGATTTACTCGGCTGTTCATTCGAGGGCAGTTTTATAGTAGATATTGTTACTTCAATAGCAACTTTTAGCGGGGACTTTGAAATTATGCCTAATCCGTGCTCTGAATTTTTCTTTATTGAAAGTGAAGAAGAATTGGTTTGGCAGTTGTTTGATAGTTCTGGTAGAATGGTCCTCTCAAATATACTTCATGAGGGAAGAAATCATGTTTCAGTAAGCCATTTATCTTCAGGTCTATATTTGTTAAATGCCGTAAGTGGAAAAGGTGAATATTCCTTAAAAAGACTCGTGATTCAATAAGTCCACAAGGTGAAATTTATTAAAGGGTGCTGTATGAATTTATGCAGTACCCTTTTTTTGTTTTTGCATGCAACAGAGACGATTTCAATTAGGACTCACTTAAAAACACCTAAAATTATGATTATGTGAATATTACAATGTTTAATTTTTGATTTGGGGTGCATTATTTGACGAAATTGATCAGATTGTATGCATCACAAATTATTTTTGTATTGTTTTCTAGAATTTGGCTTAGCCAGCAACACGCCATCTGCTTCGTTAAGAGTATTTTGAAGTACTATTTGTACGTCATAAAATCCTATTGTCTCGCATCTGACGTGTTTCTGACTTTTTAAGTGAACCCCAATTAGGAAAACTTCTCAATCAATTTTTACAAATCTCAGCGCTTTCTCAAAGCCGCCGTGAACAATCCGTACAAAGTATATTCCTGAGGATACATTACTTAAATCTAAGCCCATTTCATATTCGTTGGCGGGCAATTGTATCTTTTGAGAAAACATCAGTTGACCAGTCTCCGAAAACACATCAACTTGAGAGGAGCCACCCATCATTCCTATTAACTTCAATGTTGTTGCTCCTTTACTAGGATTCGGATACAACAAAGCCTCCATTGCTTTAACTTCCCTTCCACAAGGGCTTTCACTTAACCAACGTTCCCTCGATGGAATAGAATCTGCCGTCGGAAACCATACGCTATTGGCAACTTCTTCTTTCGGACTTAAACATGCCAGCAAAGGCTTCAAGTCAGATAAATATAAATTTCGTCTGCTTTTTAAGACTATCAATGGTTCGGTCTCTTTGCGTTTAGGAACAGTTCCACCATATATAAAGCTCGACCTGCCATATTCATTCACAGTGAGCTTATGCTTTTTTCCATCAATCACCATCTCGGCCTTGTCACCCACATATAAGCCTCCTGCAGCAAACTGGCCAATGCCAATTGAAATTCTTCGCGCAAGCAAAAAACTGTTCGAACTAATATCATGCGTGCTTAAATCTTCCAACTTGTCATTCTTCCAGCGAGAATAAAAATATTTCTCAGTTCTATATGCTTGATATAGTTCTTTTCCGTCAATCTCAATGGTATCATTGAATGCACCAACAATATGAGCATTGTCAAAATCGTCTAAGGCAATTGAACTACCCGTTAAACTAGTGCTATACTTTCGTTGTTCTTCATAGCGAATGAAATTCAATTCTCCCTCGGAACTTATACCAAAATAGAAAAAGCTTTGACCGGCTTTGTATTCAAACTTGCTTTTTTGAATTAAGCTTATTCCACTGCTAATTGTGCACTCATAACTATAGTAGCCAGTTCCATAAATTGACCCGTCACTTCCAATCTGAATCTCATTGAGCATTTGAGTGTTTTGTCCGCCAATTTTATTAACCCATTCAACATTTCCTTCTGGCGAGTACTTAACTAAATATGAATCCAGCCCTTCTTCATAGGATAAGTTTGAAAGAGAGTCTTTTTCACTGAATTTAATACTTCCTGTAAATGTGCCAAATTGATACAAATTATCGTTCTTATCAATTTTCAAACGGTGAACATTTATGTAGCTGCTCGATTTAAAAAAGGCAAGAGCCATCACCGACTCAAACTCGCCCTTTTTGTTCAATTTAATGGTAACTGCTTTTGTGTCAATTTTCTGGTTTTTCGGAAAGGTGTCAAGCATTATTGAGCCATCCTTTATGTAATTCTTGTAATACAAATTAAAATAAACCTCGTCTTTGCTATTTGATGCAATGCTTAAGCCTTCGCCCCAAACAGTATTAAAACTCTTTACCCAAATTAGTTCCCCATCAGAAGTATAGCGTGCCGCATAAACAGATTGGGGCTGATGGTATTCATGATGGTCTTTATCTCTGCCGAAACGAACAGTGTTTTTTTTACCTTTAAAAACAGCCTTACCATCTACAAAGCCCGTAAAAAGTAAATCTCCATTTGGAGCAATTGATATATCATTAATTCTATTATCGTTAGCGCTAACTATTGGGTGGGCCCACAAAGGCTTTCCCATTTTATCTAATTTCAGAATCAAGCCATGCACATGAGGAGAACGAGGGAATTCTTCTTTGATACCGTCAAGTTTTATTGTTCCACTATAATTTGCAGAAACATAGGTATTGCCTTCTACATCAACTTCTAAATCAGTTACATCGGCATCTTGCCAACCATCTAAAATATATACCCATTTTGGGGTAACGGATTGGGCAAATACTTGACCTCCATATAAAAAGTGAAAATTAACAAAACTTAATAATATCAAGTGTTTAATATTAAGTTTTAAGAAGTACTTCTTAGTGTTATAATTCACAAGCAAAGTGTTAAAATTTAAGATGATCTAAATCATCAAGATCCTTATTTCGACCAGAGGCTTTTTTATTTTTTATTAAATCTCTCATATCAATGATGTTTACAAAAACACCTTCCCAATTTGTATGTAGTGCATTTTTGTATGCTGATTTGAATGATAAGCCACTAACATTAGTCAAGATTTCTATACATACAGGAGGCCTTCCGAAAGTAAAAACATCAGTAAATTTCAAATCACAGAATCTTTCTAGAGTCATATCGAATAAACTCATCCCAAAATCGAAAAATGCATTTTTTAATTTTTCATAATTCTCAAATGTCGGGTTCACCCAGATATCAATATCTCCAGTTGTTCTATTGTATCCATGGTAGATTACTGCATAACCACCGACTAATAAATATTCGACATTTGCATTGTTGAGTGCATTAATGAAATCAACAAAGTCTTCATTTAACTTATTGCTCATGCTTCCTCATTGAAAAGGCATTTCTGTCAAGTGGAGGCGGATTCATGTAATCAATTCCGTATGCACAAGCTGTAAGATACCAAGCAGCAGCAAAACGTTCCATTGGAGTTTTCTGTAACCAGTATTCTCTACTTTCTTTTTGATTCTCTCGTGGAGAAACCTTAAATGCACTTCGATCTAATTTAAAATCCATGTTTAAATTTACTGAAACTACCCATAAAGTACTCTAAATGCTTCTTCAATCTTTTTAACAGGGATAATACGAATTCCAAACTTTCCAGTATTTACTCCTTTTAGATTGTATTCTGAAACTAAAATTTGATTGAAACCCATTCGTGCAGCTTCGGCGATACGCTGCTCAACGCGACTAACAGGTCTAATTTCACCACTTAGTCCAACTTCGCCACTAAAACAGGTTTTAGCTGGAATTGGCATGTCTAAATCTGACGAAAGAATAGCACAAATAACACCCAAATCGACCGCAGGGTCTTCTGTTCGGATGCCTCCAGTGATGTTTAAGAACACATCTTTTTGTCCTAACTTAAACCCGCATCGCTTCTCGATAACTGCCAAAAGCATATTCATTCTGCGTAAGTCGAAACCTGTTCCCGAACGTTGAGGTGTTCCATAAACAGCAGTGCTTACCAATGCCTGAGATTCAATCAACATAGGACGGGCACCTTCCATAGTGGCAGAAATAGCAATCCCTGAGAAGGGCTCATCCATCTGAGATAGCAGCACTTGCGAAGGATTTTCAACCTGTCTTAAGCCATCGCCCACCATTTCATAAATTCCCATTTCGGCGGTAGAGCCAAAACGATTCTTTACCGAACGAACTATTCGGTATAAATGATGACGATCGCCTTCAAACTGCAAAACCACATCAACCATATGCTCCAGAATCTTCGGTCCAGCTATTTGACCGTCTTTGGTAATGTGACCAATTAGGAATACTGGAGTATTTGATTCTTTTGCAAAGCGAAGCAATTCGGCGGTGCATTCTCTAATTTGAGAAACGCTACCAGGAGATGATTCAATAGTATCGGTTTGCAATGTTTGAATTGAATCAACTACGAGCATCTGCGGCTGAACCTCGTGGATATGCTGAAAAATTCGTTGCATACCAGTCTCTGCCAATACAAAACAATCATGATTCCCTATACCAATGCGTTCGGCACGCATTTTAATCTGTTGCTCGCTTTCCTCACCAGAAACATACAAGACCTTCAGTTTGGTACTTTTGGCAGCAATTTGCAGCATCAAGGTAGATTTTCCAATTCCGGGTTCTCCACCTAAGAGTATCAAAGAGCCAGGTACCAAACCACCTCCAAGAATACGATTCAATTCGTTATCGCCTGTATCGATGCGGATTTCGTTCTGTTGAGCAATTTCTGATAGTCGTGTTGGTTGAGGTGCCTTTGCTGCGCGTTCATCTTTTAGCCAACCGCCGCCTTTTTGAGCCTTTGATGCCGCTGTTACACGTTCTTCTGTATAACTGTTCCAAGCATTACAAGATGAGCACTTTCCAAGCCATTTGGGTGATTCGTGACCACATTGCTGACAGAAAAAGACTGATTTTACTTTCGCCATTTCATAAAAAAAGCCCCCGTATGAGAGCTTTAAGATTTTTTTAATAGTAAATTATTATCTCGTCTTTGAAGCTTCCACAAGAACCTGACCAGCAGGGCGTTCACCACCACCATTACTATCGGTTACAAAAACCTTCAGTACAATTCGAAGCACATCGGTTGATAATGTAACAATTTCCCATTCTCCATTAAAACCAACATCAAACTTTGAAAGACTTAAACGATTTTTCTTAGTAATTCCCCATCGTCCTGTCGTTAATAGGCTATCACTAACTTCTGTTCTTCTATATTTCAGGAGATCATTATCACTTGTAAACTCCCAAACCGTGATGGGAAATTCGCCTGGCAAGGCATCCATCCTTGTAATCGTCCAAACTCCAATAAGTTTATTCTCTTGATTTCCTGCACAAGCAGAGAATAATAGAACTAGTCCAATAAACAGGGGTATTAAATAGCGTAAAGCAGTCATTTCAATTTAGCTTTGTACAAACGTAATAAAAATATAGCACATTCAAAGGTTAAAATCAACCTTTCAGCCTATCTAAGAATGTGGTAGTTGAATACCCTTCTGTAAATGCGATTATGGCAATCTCTCCTCCTTGCGTTTTGACAAAATCAGCTCCAACAATCTGATCCATAGCATAGTCACCGCCTTTTGCAAGAATATCGGGTTTAATAGATTTAATGAGCAGTTCAGGCGTTTCTTCTTCAAATATAACAACCGCATCTACAACATGAAGACTTACCAAAGCAATTGCGCGATCCTCCATACTATTTATAGGACGACCTTCTCCTTTTAAACGTTTTACAGAAGTATCACTGTTTAAACCAACAATTAAACGATTGCCCAAATTTGCAGCAGAAGCAAGATATTCTAAGTGACCGCGATGTAAAATATCGAAACAGCCGTTGGTGAAAACAACTTTCTCAGATTTTATTCCCCAGATTTGCATCAAACGTTGAATTTCAACGACGCTGGCAATCTTAGATTTTAATACGTCAATTTTATGCATTGATTGCGTTTTTTTTACGAATTAGTGCCATACTGATTAATGAAAAAATCCCGGCTGCAACAGTCATTACAAATTGAGTGCTATGAACGATTGTTGCGAAAACTAATCCAGGACGTAACTGCACCCCAGTTAATTCATTAACAGAAGGGCTTATGTTATAGAGCAAAAGCGCCTTCTCTACCAAATAATGAAATGCACCAAACCCTCCTTGAACAGGGGCTGTCATACCTAAGCCTCCTACTACCATTAAGAATAGTCCGTCAAAAGCATTTAAGGCCGATGTTGGGTCGTAAGCGTAAACGCAAACCCAGGTCATCATAAAGTAGTTCGCCCAAATAAAAAGTGTGTGAAAAACAAAGGCCTTTTTGCGTTTCATCTTGAAAAGTGTTATTAATCCATCCCCTATTCCTTTAAATACATTGCTGATTTTTGCAACAAAACTTATATGTGCGAATTTTCTTAATAAGAAGCGGAGCAATAAAAAACTTCCGATCAAAAAAGTGGCTAGCAAAACATACAGAAACCATCCTAGTTCGCCAAGAGTTAGAAACAGCTTGTCGAACTTATCCCCCAAAACTTCATTTTTAAAGAATGATCCAAATCGCTCAAATTGAGTAAATATGACGATTCCTATCAAACTAATAAGCATCATCAGGTCGATTACCCGCTCTAGAATCACAGTTCCAATTAATTGCGTGACTGGTATCTTTTCAGTTTGATTTAACATCGTGCATCGAACCACTTCTCCCATTCTTGGTAAACCGATGTTAGTAAGGTATCCTATCGCTACGCCATTAAAACAATTTAAAAAACTTGGTTTATAACCTAATGGCTCAAGAACAATTCCCCAACGGTAAGCGCGCGACATCATTGCAACTAAACCGCATGCAAATGATATGGCTATCCAGCCCATATGTGCATGTTTGATTTCATTCCACATCCATACTAAATCGACGTCCTTGAAAACCATGTATAAAAGGCCTATTCCAATTGCAAGGAATATATAGTACCGAATGGCTTTCCAGATCTTTAGCATTTAGCGAAGTGAATTCGTTTCTGTCTTTGGGAAAATTACCCGCGGTATAAATGTTTTAGCATCCTCGAAATCCATCAATGCATAAGAGATAATTATAACAATATCATCTACTGCGGCTTTTCGGGCGGCTGGGCCATTCATGCAAATTACACCGCTGCCTCTTGCTCCTTTTATTATGTAGGTTTCAAGGCGCTCTCCATTGTTAACATTCACAACCTGCACTTTCTCGTTTTCAATCAAATTGGCTGCTTCCATCAGATCTTCGTCGATGGTAATACTTCCAATGTAGTTCAAATTGGCTTGGGTAATTCTAACCCGATGGATTTTAGATTTTAATACTTGTATTTGCATGATTCAGTGCGCAAACCTACGCCAAATGAAGGTATTGAACAATGGAATATTACCCCTTTAAACGGATATTATCGATAAGCCTAATTTTTCCTAATCGAGCTGCTATGCACGCAACCATTTCCTCCCGCGTATAGTCTGTTGTTGCAAGCAATGTATTTACATCAACTACTTCGAGGTATTCTAATTCGACTTTAGTGTTTTCAAACTTTGCTTTTGCCCTTTTGATTAATATGTCGAAGGGAATTTTATTCCACTCAAGCTCCATCTCAAATAAAACAAGGGAGATTAATAAAGCTTCTTTTCTCTCCTGCGGAAGCAAGCGCACGTTCCTTGAACTCATGGCTAAACCATCAGCTTCTCTAATAATCGGACAACCAATAATTTCCAACGTTGGATAAAGAATTTTAGCAAGATGCCGAATAATTGCCAATTGTTGAAAATCCTTCTGTCCAAAATAAGCACGCGTTGGAAGTATTAAGCTGAAGAATTTGTTAACTATAGTTACAACTCCTTGAAAATGCCCATTTCTAAAACGACCTTCCATCACAGAGTCTAATCCGTTCAAATCTAATGTGAGCAATTGGGTTGAATCTCCATACATTTCATCCACGTTCGGAATAAAGACGAAATCAGGCTTTAACGCTTGCATTAAGTGTAAATCAGCTTCCTCGGTTCGTGGATAATTGTTGAAATCGTCCGATTCGTTAAACTGAGTGGGATTTACATATATGCTCACGATTGTGAGATCATTGTCTTTTTTCGAGCATTCAATCAATGAAAGGTGCCCCAAATGAAGGGCTCCCATGGTTGGAACAAAACCGATTGACTTGCCTTTAAATGCAGTTTCACGGTAATTTCTTAGTTCAGTAATGGTGCGAATGAGAATCATGAATAGAAATTCACCGTTGCAAAGATGTGCTAAACTGCGCTAAATCCGATGGTTACGGTTATGAGGGCTGCAAAGCTAATAGAATGTACTTGATTTTTACCAATTTTTTTTCGTAATTTTGTATTCTGAATTTTGAGAATTACGTAATATGAACCTAACTATAGCCTGTTTTGAAATACTTCCGGCTTGTAAGTGTTTGGTGAATCAATTTTTGTGTTTTATTAATTAAAAATTTGATATGACGAAGACAAGAGTATTGTTTGTTTCGCAGGAAATTACGCCGTATTTGCCTGAGAGCCCGATTTCAACAACAGCCCGTGAGTTGCCGCAGGCAATTCAAGAGAAAGGCCGTGAAATTCGGACGTTTATGCCACGATATGGTTGTATTAATGAACGCCGTAATCAACTTCATGAAGTAATACGCTTGTCGGGGATGAACTTAATCGTTGACGACAACGACCAACCATTGATAATAAAGGTTGCCTCAATTCAAGCTGCACGCATGCAGGTTTATTTTATTGATAATGAGGAGTATTTCCAACGTAAATTTGTTACAACTGATAAGACAAACAAATTTTACGAAGACAACGACGAGCGCATGTTATTCTTCTGCAAAGGAGTTATTGAAACTGTAAAAAAATTAGGCTGGTCGCCAGATGTGATTCACTGTCACGGATGGATGGCTGCTTTATTACCTGTTTTAATTAAGCGTAACTATAACGACGATCCGTTATTTGCAGATAGTAAAGTGGTAGTTTCTCTTTATAACGACGCTTTCAAAAATACAATGGACCATCGTTTGGCAGAAAAATTAATTCTTGATGGTATCGATGCTGCTGATGTTGCTGCACTAAAAGAACCAACATATTTAAATTTAATGCGTTATGCAATTTCATTTGCAGATGGAGTTGTTATAGCAGACGATAGCATCGATAAAGACTTGTTAGCTTATGCTAAAAATCTCAAGAAGCCATTATTGACAGAATTGTGTACCGAAGAACACGCTGAAGCATGTTCTAACTTTTACGATGAGGTTTTGTTGGGGGAGCAGGTAGCCGAACTGGCTAATTAAAAGTAATATTATATCGATTATCCTTGATGCGATTTTCATTTCAAAACCCGGAAACTTATGTTAGTAGGCTTCCGGGTTTCCTGTTGTTTTTATTCCTTTTTACCCATTTAATTTCGTGCACAGAACCTAATCTAGGCCTTGAAGTTCAAGATCCGGCAGATGTTGTAAACTTGCTCAAAACAGATAGTATCATTGTGCGTTCCACATTAGAACGTCAGGACTCTGTTAGAACAGACGAGTTAAGTGCTAATCTTCTAGGCGCCTACAATGATCCCTTGTTGGGAATTATGAGGGCCGCTTTTTGTACACAGTTCGTTCCTACGGTAAGTACAACCAATTTAGGGGATGGTTTTGTCGCTGATTCAATAGTTTTGGTAATGCCCTACAGAGGTTTTTATGGCGACATTACCAAAGTAAATGGACTTCAGAAATTTAAAGTTTATCGTCTATTGGAGGACCTTTCACTCTCATCAGTCTATTATAGCAATAAGCAGGTTGAAATAAGTTCTAGCACTATTGGTGAAACTGGATTCATTGTTCCGCTTTTAACTGACTCAATTCCCGTTACAGGTAAAAAGCAAGCCCCTCAATTGCGAATAAAATTAAGTGTTGATCTAGCTACTGAATTTGCCAGCAATCCTGAGTCTCTTACTGATATTGATGCTTTTAAGTCCCTATTTAAAGGGGTATTTGTTCAATCGGAAACGTATTCCAACGTGGGAAGTGGAGCAATTCTCGATTTCGCATTACTTGGAGGGGCTCGTGTAGATTTGTTTTATAAGAATGCTGAAAGTGATAGTCTCCTCGTTTCTTTTGTAGTGAATGAGAACTGTGCTCGGTTTACGCAATTTAATCATACATATTCTCAGCATGTCAACGATATAATTTCTGCACCTGCATTAGCTGCAGAAAGGACCTATACACAAACAATGGCCGGTCTTAGAACCAGAATCGATTTACCTAATTTGAAGACATGGCAAAATGGACGTCGAATTGTAATCAACGAGGCCAAATTGATTGTGCCTATATCAGTTGGAGATATTGGTATTTATATTCCCAATCCGATATTGGACTTAGTTACTAAAAATTCTAATGGAGACCTCATTCAAACACCCGACCTTTTGGTTGGTGGAAACTATCCTGGAGGAATTTACAATGCAACCAATAAGGAATATGTTTTTAATATTGCAAGATATATTCAAGCTATATTGAACGATTTAATAGTAGATCGCGGATTGTTTATTCAATCTAATGGAACTGGCGTAAGTGCTTATCGCGCACCTTTAAATGGTTCAGGAAGTGCTGAACGTCCCATTAAAATTGAACTTGTTTATCAACTCCTACCAAACTAACGAAAATAATTAAAGAAAGCCTATGTGCGGAATAGTAGCTTACATGGGAGAGCGTGATGCTTATCCTATATTAATTAAAGGACTTCATCGTCTTGAATATCGCGGTTACGATAGTGCAGGTGTTGCCTTACTTACAAAAGGTGAAGACATCAAACTTTATAAGTGCAAAGGCAAAGTTGCCGATTTGGAAGCTTTCACTGAGAATCGCGATAAATTAGGCACTATGGGGGTTGGGCATACGCGATGGGCAACTCACGGTGTTCCTGACGACAAAAATGCGCATCCACATCCTTCAGAATCAGGTGAACTTGTAATTATTCACAATGGAATTATTGAGAATTATGCTTCCTTAAAAAAGGAACTTGAAAATCGAGGTCATACATTTAAGTCTGATACCGACACTGAGGTTCTTGTTTACTTGATTGATAATATTCAGCGCAATGAAAAAGTAGATTTAGTTACTGCAGTGCAAATTGCGCTAAACCAAGTAATTGGGGCATATGCAATCGTTATTCTTTCTAAAGACAATCCTGATTTGCTAATTGGAGCTAAAAAGGGTAGTCCACTCGTTGTTGGCATTGGTGAAAACCACGAATTCTTTATTGCTTCTGACGCTACGCCTATTATCGAATATACCCGAAACGTTGTTTATTTGGATGATGAGGAAATAGTGATTTTGGAGCGCAACAAGGAGCTTAAAATCAAGACTATCAAGAATATTGATAAAACGCCATATGTCCATGAACTTGAAATGCAACTCGAAACAATCGAAAAGGGTGGTTTTGATCATTTCATGTTGAAGGAGATTTATGAGCAGCCACGTTCGATTCGCGATAATATGCGCGGTCGTTTAAATATAGAAAAGGGCGAGGTTACTTTGGGAGGAATTATTGACTACCAGAGTAAAATCATGAATGCCAATCGCATCATTATTGTCGCTTGTGGAACTTCTTGGCATGCTGGCTTAGTTGGCGAATATTTGTTTGAAGATCTTGCTCGTATTCCTGTCGAGGTTGAGTATGCTTCCGAATTTCGCTATCGTAACCCAATCATCACAGAGAATGATGTAATTATCGCAATTAGTCAATCTGGAGAAACTGCAGATACACTTGCAGCAATCGAATTGGCTAAAGCAAAAGGTGCTACGATTTTTGGAATATGCAACGTTGTTGGATCTTCAATTCCAAGAGCTACCCATGCTGGCTCATACACGCATGCTGGTCCTGAAATTGGAGTAGCATCAACAAAAGCATTCACAGCTCAAGTTACCGTGTTGACTTTGATGGCCTTAGTTATTGCTCATCGTAAAGGAACTATTACTGAAGCTAAATACCAGCAAATGTTGCATGGCTTAGATATGATTCCATCCAAAGTTGAAAAGTTGTTAAAGCTTGATGATCAAATCAAATACATTTCCTCGATGTATAAAGATGCGAATAACTTCCTTTATCTAGGGAGAAGCTACAACTTCCCAATTGCTTTAGAAGGAGCACTTAAGTTAAAAGAGATTTCATACATTCATGCAGAAGGCTATCCTGCTGCAGAAATGAAACATGGTCCAATTGCATTAATTGACGAAAACATGCCAGTTGTCGTTATTGCTCCCAATAAAGGAGCTTACGAGAAAATTTTAAGCAATGTTCAGGAAGTAAAAGCTCGCGGTGGAAGAATTATTGCAATCGTTACCGAGGGCGATACTGAAGTTTCCAAATTAGCCGATCATACAATTGAAATTCCTGAAGTGGAAGAAGAGTTAACACCGATAATGAGTGTTATACCACTTCAACTTCTAGCTTATCATATAGCTATTATGCGTGGTTGTGATGTAGATCAACCTCGAAACTTGGCTAAATCTGTAACAGTTGAATAATAACATTGAGTCTATCTGAACAAGTCAGATTTACAGGCATAAAAAATCCCCGTAAGTAATTTACTTGCGGGGATTTTACATTTAACGACAGATTAAACTGTCATGATCTCTTTTTCTTTTGTTTCTAGATGTTTGTCTGCTTTAACAATATGTGCATCAGTTAGATGTTGAATTTTTGTTTCTGCATCCTTTGCAAGATCCTCGGCCAAACCATCCTTTATAAGTTTCTTAATTCCTTCATTTGCATCACGACGGATATTTCTTATGCTCACTTTGCAGTTTTCAGCTTCAGCTTTAGATTGCTTTACCAAGTTTAGGCGACGCTCTTCAGTAACAGGAGGTAGGTTTAATCGAATTTGAATACCGTCGTTTTGAGGCGTTAAACCCATATTTGAACTAAAGATTGCTTTTTCAATGGGTCCAAGCATGTTCTTTTCCCAAGGTTGAATTGTTAAGGTACGCGCATCTGGAGTATTAACACTAGCGACTTGGCTTAAGGGGGTACTTGATCCATAATAATCAACATAAACGCTATCAAGCATTTGTGGAGAAGCCTTACCAGCTCTAATTTTACCTAATTCTGCCTCCAAGTGATCAATGGCCTTTGCCATTAAAAATGCTGTAGAGTCTATTTGAGTTTTTACTTGTTCAGTCATAACCTATTAAAAAGCTTTGCAAATAACGTGGTTTTTCTGCGTAAAGTCAATGAATCAAAATTCTACAATGGTTCCAACTTGTTCTCCTTCCATAATTCGCTTCAAGTTTCCGGGTTTATCCATGTTGAATACGATAATTGGAAGTTTGTTGTCCTTGCAAAGTGTAAAGGCCGTCATATCCATAACATTGAGATTTTTTTGGTAAACCTCATTAAACGTTATTGTTGAATACATGGTTGCTGTTGGATCTTTTTCTGGATCAGCTGTGTAAATGCCATCAACACGAGTGCCTTTCATGATAATGTCTGCTTCTATTTCAACAGCGCGTAATGTTGCTGCAGTATCTGTGGTGAAATAGGGGTTGCCTGTTCCAGCACCAAATATGACCACGCGTCCTTTTTCAAGATGTCTAACAGCACGGCGGCGGATGAATGGCTCACATATTTGTTCCATTTTGATGGCGCTTTGTAAACGAGTCTGAACTCCAATGGCTTCTAGGGCAGATTGTAAAGCCATCGAATTAATTACCGTTGCTAACATTCCCATATAATCTCCTTGCACTCTATCCATACCACCTTCTACAGCTTGGATACCGCGGAAAATATTACCTCCTCCAATAACAATTGCCACTTCAACACCATTGGCAGCTATTTCCTTTATCTGGTTAGCATATAAAGAAATGCGGTCTGGGTCGATGCCGAATTGTTTTTCGCCCATGAGTGATTCACCGCTAAGTTTAAGGAGAATGCGTTTGTATTTCATAATGTATTGATATATCGTTCAAAAAAAATCCCGTTGCAAAAAACGGGATTATGATTTAAAAAAAAGACAAAAAAAAAGAGAAACTGAAGTTTCTCTTTTTTTAAAATTAGCTGCCTAAAGCAAAACGCTTAAAGCTAGTAACCATTAAGTCCTTATCAGCATTTTGAACATACTGACGAACTGTGAATTTATTTTCCTTGACAAAATCTTGGTTAAGAAGCGTATTTTCCTTGAAGAACTTATTAAGTTTTCCTTGAGAAATTTTCTCCACCATTTCTTCTGGTTTTCCTTCAGCACGGATTTGCTCACGAGCAATATCTAATTCGCGCTCAAGTGTTTTAGTATCTACATCTTCTTTATCAAGAGCTACTGGAGCCATTGCTGCAGCTTGCATTGCAACATCTTTTCCGACAACATCAAGATTAGCAACACCCGTTTTATTGAAGGCAACTAATGTAGCCAAACGATAACCTGGATGATTGTATGCAACAACATATGGAGCATCAATTTGCTCATACTTCAATTCTAACTTCTCTCCGATTTTACCAACTTGTTCGATGATGCGCTCAGAAATAGGAAGACCACCGAAATCAGAAGCTAAGAGAGCTTCAACATTTGCGGGCTTAGTATTTAGAGCGATGTCAGCGATATCTGAAGTGAATTTGATGAAGTCTTCATTCTTCGCAACGAAATCTGTTTCGCAATTGAGAACAACCAAAACTCCGCGACTTGCATCATTATGGATACGTGCAATTACTACACCTTCATTTGCATCGCGGTCTGCACGGTTACCAGCTACCTTCTGACCTTTCTTACGGAGGAAATCAATTGCAGCTTCAAAGTCGCCATTGGCTTCTGTTAATGCTTTTTTACAATCCATCATTCCTGCGCCAGTCATTTGACGTAGTTTATTTACTTCTGCAGCTGAAATAGCAACTGTTGACATGATTATTTTTCCTTTAAGGGGTTGAATAGATTAGTCGTTAGCGTTTTGATTAGTTACAGCTTCTGCTTTAATAACTTCATCATCGCCTTTTTCTTTGTCTTGCTTGCGCTCATTTAAACCTTCCTGAATGGCTCCAGTTACAATTTCTAATAATAAAGAAATGGATTTTGCAGCATCATCATTTGCAGGTATTGCATAATCAACCAAATTTGGGTTTGAGTTGGTATCAACAATAGCAAATGTTGGAATGTTTAGACGGCGGGCTTCGGCAACTGCGATATGTTCTTTAACAATATCAACAATGAAAAGTGCAGCTGGAAGACGACTCATATCAGTAATTGAACCGAATTGAGTTTCTAATTTCTCACGCTCACGAGAGATTGTCAATTTCTCTTTCTTAGAAATTGTCTCATACGTTCCGTCAGCAGCCATTTTGTCAATGGTAGCCATTTTCTTAACCGCCTTACGGATAGTTGCGAAATTGGTTAACATTCCACCTGGCCAACGTTCAGTAACGTAAGGCATGTTTACTTTCTTTACCGTTTCAGCAACAATCTCTTTGGCTTGTTTCTTAGTGGCAACGAAAAGAATCTTTTTACCAGACTTAGCAATTTGCTTAAGCGCGGCTGAAGCTTCTTCTAGTTTAACAAGTGTTTTGTTAAGGTCGATAACGTGGATACCGTTACGCTCCATAAAGATATATGGTGCCATATTTGGATTCCACTTACTCTTTAGGTGACCAAAGTGAACTCCGGCCTCCAATAGTTGATCTGTAGTAACTCTTGACATAGTAATTTGAGTACGGATGATTAACGCTTACTGAATTGGAAACGCTTACGAGCTTTCTTCTGACCTGGCTTCTTACGCTCAACCATTCTTGGGTCACGTGTAATTAGATTATTCGCTCTTAAAGCAGGCTTGTTTGTAGCATCAAGTTCAACAAGAGCCTTCGCAATTGCTAAACGGATAGCACCAGCTTGACCAGTGATACCGCCACCGTGAACATTAGCTACTACATCGAACTTTTCTGAATGCTCAGTAACAACAAATGGTTGCTTTACTGAACCAACCAATGTTGGAATAGTAAAATAATCAGAGATATCGCGCTTGTTGATGGTAATTTTTCCGTTACCCGGCTTCATGTAAACGCGGGCTACGGAGGTTTTCCTTCTTCCGCTTGTGTTGATTACTTCCATTTATCGAAGGTCGTTAATGTTAATTGTTTTTGGTTGCTGTCCCTCATGAGGATGCTCTGTACCTGCATATACATACAAGTTCCCGAATAATGCACGTCCAAGACGGGTTTTAGGCAACATGCCTTTAACTGCCTTTTCAATGATTGCTTCTGGCTTCTTTTTCAACAACTCACGTGGAGTCTGAAAACGTTGACCACCAGGATAACCTGTATAGTGAACATAGACCTTTTCATCTGTTTTTGAACCAGACAATACGATCTTTTCAGCGTTGATAATAATGACATTGTCACCACAATCAACATGAGGAGTGTATGAAGGTTTTTTCTTACCACGGATCAGCATCGCAACCTGCGAGCTTAAACGACCCAATACCATGTTCTCGGCGTCTACCAGGATCCATTCCTTGGTCACGGTAGCTTTGTTAGCCGAAACGGTTTTATAACTTAGTGTATCCACTTGTTTCTTAGGATTTAAGAATACGATTTTTCAAACGGGCTGCAAAGATAGAAATAGAATCGTCGTGCGCAAATTTAAATTGCGCAAAAATGCTCACAAATCAATTAACCACTTTTTTGCGAGTGCGAATATACGATTTTATTCCATTTTTAGCTGTCCACCAAAAGATTACATCCTCTGATATCACTATTGTCGAAGCGGCCTAGTACTTCGAACGATCCATCTTCAAATTTCTTCCCTAAATCGCTTGTCGATATGAAACTGCATGAGTCAATGTTTGCTAAATCGATGATTTGAATACCTCCATTCTTATTTTCAGGCAGCAATTGAAAGGGATCAGATGCATCACGAATGACGATTTTCATCCAAGGCGGACAAACAAATCGCTCGTCTTTTTTCATCCAAGCCTGACTCAATAATTCAGTCATTCCATATTCACTATGCAAATGCTCAATTGGCCAGCTTTGTTTTATTTGTTGATGTAGTTCGCTGCGGATAAGCTCTTTTCGTCGTCCTTTCATACCACCAGTTTCAACTATTACAAGCTCCGACCAAGCACTAGGACTCATTTCGGCAAGATCTAAAAGCGCGAAGCTCACTCCCATTAACCAAACTTTTTGCTTCCTAATAGCTAATTGCGCAAGTTTTTCTTTTAGCTCCTCAAGGTTATTAAGGAAAAATCCACTTTCAGGTTTACCAGATGCTTCTATCAACCCTTGAGTCATATATACCAAGGACGACCCTGGCCTTTCAAGATAAGCCGGAAGTAGTCCAATGATTACCCACTCGGATGGATTGCCATATTCGAGTTTGAATCCTTCCAAATAACTTTGCTTGTATATATCAGTATCACATATATAATGTGACGAAGTAACTGATCCAGTTGTGCCAGAACTAGTGAACGTCATTTGAACATCCTCATTTCCTGAAATTACACGTTGCGATTTAAAGAATTCAATTGGCATGAATGGAATCTCCTCAACATGACGAATCACATTTACATCGAGCGAGAGCGCATTAAACCATTTCGAATAAACTGGATTGTTAGCTACTTGATAATGGAACACATCTAAGCAAACCAAGTCGAATTCTGCTTTTGTTTTGATTGAAAAAATACGGTCAATGAGTGTATTGCGTTCTTGAGGAAACACTTGGAGCTTTTTGGTCTTATCTTCGTGCACTAGTATGCTGTCAAAAATACATCACCTCATTGTGCTTTCGGCTTGTCTTGCGCTTTTTTCTTGCCGCAAACCCGATAATTTCGATGCGGTTCCATTTATAGAATACCGCGATTTTGAGCAGTTAAAGTCAGCCGCAGGCCCTGATTCTATTGGAATTCTTCATTTATATTTTCGAGATGGAGATGGCGATTTTGGACTTGCTCCCGCTGATACTTTTGCTCCCTTCAATCAAGGAAGTGAGTTTTACTATAATTTCTTCATTACTTATTATGAGAAGCAAAATGGAACTTGGGTAAAAATCATTCCCGCCGCTCCATTACCGGGAGCTGATACGGTAAGTAACAATAGTCGAATTCCATTGCTTACCCCTGAAGGGCGAATAAAAACACTCGAGGGCGATATTTACATGGAGCTGTTTACGAACAATCCATTTTCGCCATGGGATACCATTAAATATGAAGTAAGTGTTGCTGATCGTGCTCTTAATCGAAGTAACCAACTGAGTATTCCCGAAATTATTTTGAGCAAATAAAAAAGCCGCCTCCCAAAGGAAGACGGCCTACAACCACATTTAACATGATTCTTATTCCGAAAGCATATCTGTATTAGTCTATTTTCATGTGACTAAACAGAGTTTTGCATCTCGTATTATTTTCCAATTGCAAGACGAAGACTTTGCGCCGCTCCTCCTGATTGAATGCGTATAATATATAGTCCTGCTGAAAGAGCAGAAGTATTCAATGAAATACTTTGTTTCCCAGCTGACAATTTAGAGTTGCTAATGATTTGAATTGTTTTTCCAGCTAAATCTAAAATCTCAATACTTGTTTCTGAAGCTGATTTAAGGTTGAAATCTACTACAGCAATTTCGTTCGCTGGATTAGGGCGAACTGAAAGTCCATAAGCATTTGCAACATCTTCGATTCCAACAATATTAACAACAACTTCTTTCGTAATTACACTGTCGCAACCGTTAGTGCGAGATGCTGTTAATGTAATATTGTATGTACCTGCACCTGTAAATGTGTGAGAAGGTGCTGATTCCGTTGAAGATTCCCCATCTCCGAAACTCCAGTTATAAGAAGTTGCATCGGCAGACGCATTTGTGAAGTCAACTGTGTAAGCAAACGCTTGTTGTGAAAAGCTGAAATCGGCAGTTGCTCCAGTAATGATTGGGCCACTTGTATATGCAGGTTCATTTGGGTTAAAATTAGCCCAGCACTCTGTCCAGTTTTCTTGTCCCATTGCTCCACGGAAAGTTACTGGAACAAAGAACGGGTCTTGCAATTTAGCATCTGTAAATGAAGCTCCTGAAAGCACCGCAGCACCAGTAATTGGAGTGAAGTTTGGATTATCTAAGTTACTTGGATTGGTATATCCAACTGCAGCAGTTGTTGCCAAGTTTTCATTGCCCCAGCCGCTCGTGTTAAACCAAGATGCAATATCGAAACCTGTATTTGGGCCCATATTCACAGTGTCATAGGGAGTAGTACAATCAGCTATGATGTTGTTGCGGAATTTTAAATCTTCTGCATTTACGTTCGAAAGTGTATTTGCCCCATCTAGTCGAAGACCTAATGGATAGCCTGTAAAAACTGAGTTGAATGCTGATGTCTTTGTATTACGACGTAAGTGAAGTGCACGTCTAAAATTAGCATCGAATGTAGGACTAATACTTTTTGGTCCTATCAAAGTCATGTTAGAGAATACAGGAGCAGTGATTGGTGTATTTGTAGAACCTTGTCCACCATCATTATCAGATTCAAATCCATTAGAACCACTTTGATCGGCTAAAGAAGGATTACGCATGCTCAATCCGAACTGAACTTTTCCAGTAAAACCGAAATCGGTATCGAATTCATCATCTTGACCGCGCACTGCGATCAAATATCGAGCATTAACGTTTCCTCCAAACCACTCATAAGAATCATCACCAGAAAAGCTAACCTGAATGTGATCAATGATAGTTCCACTACCAACACCACCCATTGTTAATCCATTAATTTCAGAGTTCGCTTCTTGAGAAAGGGGAATACCTGGAAACTCGATACGAACAAAACTTAATCTGCCTGAATTATCGTTAGGGTTTGTTCCTCCATATAAACCATCGCCAGCTGCATTGTTAATTCCTCCTTCAGCTTGAGTTTCTCCTCCTGGAGGATTAATTGGCGCACGACCTAATAACACTACTCCACCCCAATCTCCTGGACCACGATCGCCTGCATCTTCTTTAGATGTGAAAACAATTGGACGAGTTTTCGTACCAACTGCCATTAGTTTAGAACCACGAGTAACGATTAGTGTTCCTTTATTTGCACGGTCGCCTTTAATCAAAGTGCCGGGCTCAATGGTTAATGTTGCGCCGTTCTTTACATATACAAAACCGTTTAGTTCGTATACGTTATTAGACGTCCAAGTTGTGTTTGTCGTAATCACCGAAGGAGCTACAATTTGGGCGTTTACAGCTGCCGTAAAGCAAACTGCTGTTAGTAGGGTAGAAATCTTTTTCATAGTAGGCTTTTGTTTCGGTGCAAACATACTCGCTGCGGATAGTTCTAACTTTAAGCCCTTGTCACAATAACGTTATGCTTAACAGAGCTCAATGTTAACATTGTTAAGCCAGGATGACCTTAATTAGAGTCTGTCTATAGAGTCAGCAGTTTGAACTATAGAGGCTTCCGATTATGCGCACAAAGGGCGAAAAAGCGCAGTTACTTTTGTAAATGAGCATTTTTCGGACTAGTATAACGACATCAGGAGACTCTGTAGACAGACTCTAGTTATTATCTATCCACAGAGTCAGGAGTTTGAACTATAGAGGTTTCTGATTAGGCGCACGAAGGCCTAAAAAGCGCAGTTTACTTTTGTAAATGAGCATTTTTCGGACTAGTGCAACGACATCAGGAGACTCTATAGACAGACTACAATTAAAAGCGATAGTTAAGACCTAAGCTAATCGTACGACCAAAGAAATAGTCGTAAAGCACTTGATCTCCATCATTATACTTCCTGTTCCCATCCAAATCTTGATAGAAAATTAGGTTCTGAGCCAATACATCGGATATAGAAGCTTTGATTTCGAACTTGTCTCCAAATTTTTTGCTTACTTGAAGATCTATCACAGAACGGGGGTTTTCAAAAACATCTCGGTAATCGATATTTCCAACGGCAAATAATCGACGACCAACTTGGTTATACATGACCGAAACTGCAAAATTATTCTTCACGTTCGAATACATCAAGCCAGAGTTAATCACGTATGGCGATTGTCCTTGAAGCGGTCGAGATTCTGAAATTGAACCAACTACGCCGCTTAAATCTACTTCAGATTTGATAAGTGCTAAGTTGAAAATAAAACTTAAATCGTTCAAGAACTCTGCTCCAGTCAGATTTGCCAACCAATCGAATTTTTTACGCGCTTCTAGTTCAATACCATAATTACTCGCCTTAGCGATATTTCTGTAGCTGATTATGCGCGTACCTCCACCAATTCCTGGCTTTAGGATTTGTTCGATTGGATTGCTAAAGTCTTTATAGAATACTGTTGCGGACAAGATTTCTCCGCCAGATGGGTAATATTCTAGACGCATATCTAAGTTTAGAATTTTGGCTCGTTCCAAAGTCGGGCTTCCCTCTACTGTAAGGAACTGATTAAAATCGAAGAACGAAAATGGGGCTAATTCTCTAAACTCAGGACGATTGACTGTTTGAGATGCAGAAAAACGAAGATTCGTTTTATTAGTTAATGCGTATGATAAATTAATGGAAGGCAAGAAATCGGTGATGGTAGTATTTAAATCTACTGTGTCTTGAGCTTGAGTTTTAGAGTTTAGCTTTTGGTTGAATTGCTCAGCCCGCAATCCATAAACAATACGTAATTTTTTGAAAAGCATATTGTCGCCCATAATGTAAGCTGCATTAAGATTTGAACTTGCTGTATATCTGTCTGGCGCAGCAGTTTGTTCATCTATTAAGTAACCTTGTTTGGAGATGTTCGATGTGTCGAAAATGGTACTTAAGTCTTCATAAAGTAGCTGGTTGTCAAATTGTCCCGCGTAGCGGACATAACCTAACAATCGACTCTGGAAATCGCGAGTTCTGTTTTGGGTTGAAACACCTGTTTTGACCTTCATGTTGATTTTGTCGAAAGGAATACTCAAATCGACGCGTCCGCTTAAAATCTTTTCATTCAGGTCAGAGAAGAACATTCCTGCATCGTTCGGGCTTGCAGTTGAGCCAATTACAGCTTGGTAGGGCGTGTCTGTAGTGTCGCCTATCGGCTTGATATAGGAGATTCGTCTAAAGTTTGGCGTGATGCGATTGATTGAACTATGACCACCAATCCACTCAAGTCGAACTTTCTTTTCTGGGAAAAAGTGGTCGCCGCTAAGTTGGTTGGAAAGCATTGTATTTTGCTGATAGTACATTGCATAAGAGCGGATGTCGCTTCCTTTTTGTACATCATAACCTTGGCGAGTTACCGTTTGGTCTTCGCTATTGATATTATATAGATTCTTGAAGCTTAATTTGTGGTTATTACCAATTCTGTAAGAAAGATTCCAAAGAGCACCAACTAAAACGCTTGTTTTATAAGATGAATCTTGAAGTTCGAAAATAAGGTTTTTATCATAATCGCGGCGAGTTACAGGCTGCATCGTGAAGGTGTTATTATATGTTACTGCGAAAAGACTTCCAAAAGCACTTTTCTTTCCCTTCACTTTATGCCCAGCAACAAACTGAAAATTTTGTGCAGGAAGTGCGTTCTTAGTATTGTCGAGGGCCCAAGAGCTATTTACACTTTTAGCAAATGGTAATTTCTCTGATTTCTTCAGTGCTTTGTATGTGTCGGCATCTGGAAACTGATTCAACACATCTTGACGTGTTCCGTCATCAAGTCCTAAAAAATCAGTCTTCCCACCTTGATAAGTATAAAATGGTTTGCCTGTAGTTAATGTATGAACGCTGCCACCAATTGAGAAGGAATAAAAGTTTTCTTCAGGAATATCTTTGGTATTAATAGAAATCGTTCCTCCGGCAACATCTCCTGGTAAATCTGGAGTTGCAGTTTTTGAAATAACAATATTATCAAGCAAATTCGCTGGAAAAATATCGAATGCAAATGCTTTCTTGTCGGGCTCCGATGATGGCAACGGCGCTCCGTTGAGCATAGCTTGATTGTATCGGTCGTTCAAACCTCGAATAACAACGAATTTATTGTCCTGAATGGAAGCTCCACTAACTCGTTTTAGAACGTCACCACTATTGCTGTCGGGAGATCGCTTTATTGCATCTGCAGAAATACCATCAGAAATCTGAACAGCATTTTTTTGCTCTAACAATAATACATTGGACGACTCTCTATTATATGTTGAACTAATAATTACTTCGGTGAGCTCTGTTGTGTTTTCTTCAAGCGCAACGTTAAGACTAGTGGTTGCGCCCGCTTTCACTACAACACCATCGATGAGTTTTAACTTAAAAGATACGTATCTAGCCGCAATTTTATAGGTGCCTGCATTTAGATTTGAAATAATGTATTGCCCATCGAGGTCTGTGCTTGCCCCAGTGGTAGTTCCTTCGAGATAGACGGCTACGCCAATTAATGTTTCGCCCGTTTTGGAATCAACTACTTTTCCTGAAATGCTTCCAGTTTGACCATTAACATTGAGAAAACTCAAAATTAACATTGAGAAAGCAAGAAAAACTACTTTGAAAAACGTCATTAGGTTGATTTTAGCCGCGAAGCTAGTCCTCTCATAAAAGGCAGTCGTTAAGTGAAGATTAACATAAGTATTGAATAAGATTAAGGGTATGTTAACAAATAGGATAAATGCCGCGATTTTGAGAGAGAGAGATAATCTTTCTTAGCTATTTCAGAAATTAATCAAAGTGATTAAGAAAGAAGTCTTTTTATTTAGGGTTTACTCAAAAGCACTTAATGCCTTTTAAATGGGTTATCTCTTGCTGAATTATTCATTTTTAATGCATGAATTTAATTGAGTATCATCAAAAATCCTTTCACCAAGATTGCACTAATTTTTCCTTATTTACTATTTAAGCTAGCCAGAAATACGGCATTTGCTTCGTTACAGCCATTTCGAAGTATTAAATATACATCTTCAATGTCTGTGCCTTGCATCC
>Ga0209702_10001764_pt1 | contig 39763 bp, 37 predicted proteins | sample FRY01_FD_187210 | JGI IMG/M metagenome (GOLD analysis project Ga0209702, IMG submission 187210) | Freshwater microbial communities from Lake Fryxell liftoff mats and glacier meltwater in Antarctica - FRY-01 (SPAdes) (version 2) | ecosystem: Environmental > Aquatic > Freshwater > Ice > Glacier...
GAGTCCCAACCTGTAACATTGACAACGAATAGCCTTCGTACAATCTCAGGATGTTTCGAACCAATCGTTTTTGTTCCATGACCATCCCTCTGCCTTCCGCAGAATTCATTGTTGTCGCCTTGTCTATTCTCTCACAGTAAAGGTATTTGTGCCATGAACGTAACACCGAATTCAAATAAACTCAGACTTACCCCTCGCGAAGAACGCCGTTATCTGCGGCCGGTTTGCGACGCCATGCGTTCCGCCAGCCAATGACCGAGCCCCAACTGTAGCGGCTCGCTGGTCAGCAGTCGGCGACTGTCAACTCCGATCGCCCCGCACTCTTTCTTCAACGTCGCAGCGAATGCGTTGTATTGTCGCAAATACTCCTTGCGTAGCCGAGCGGGATCGACGAGTAAACGATCGTCGAGATTTTCCAAATTACGAAACTGTGTCGGGCGATCAAACGGAAACTCTTCCTCTTCGGGAGCCGCGATCCTGAAGAGGATGACCTCATGCCTGTCATGCCGACATCGCTGCAGAACTTTGCACAGTCGTTCAACATCATCAAAGCAGTCACTGATCAAAATCAGCAAGCTCCGCCGACGAATTGTTGGCAAAATCGATTCCAGCACATCCGCCATTCCGGAATCAGCACCGGGCGTGGTGGCTTCCAGAATCTCCGTGATACGACGAAACGTATCACGATTACTCGACGGCCTGATCTGTTCCCGAATCTTTGAATCAAATGTTACCATGCCGACGGAATCACGTTGACTCAACAGCAGCCACGCCAGCGATGCCGCCAACATACGAGCGTACTGAAACTTGCTGACGTGTCGCCCTGCATACGACATACTGCCGCTGACATCGACCAGCAAATGAGCTCGCAGATTTGTCTCGTCTTCAAACTGCTTGACATAATAGCGACCGGTTTTTCCGTAAGCTCGCCAGTCGATATGTCGAATCTCGTCGCCCGGGTAATAGTCACGATGTTCAACGAATTCTACGCTGGAGCCTTTAAACGGACTGCGATGTCGCCCCATCATCACGCCTTCGACAAGGCGTCGAGCGATCAATTCCAGACGTCCGAAATCCGCCAGCTCAGTTGGGTTTTGAGGAAGCTCTGCGTCAGACATATTGACTCCGTAGGATGGACTCCCAGTCCGTCCCAAAAATGACGGACTGGAAGTCCATCCTACATCTTGCAAACCCGCATATTGTTTTGAGACGGCACCCTATGCCATGTCGGCTGGGGCATGTTTGCTGATTGCGTTCACAACGGCGGCATGTGATTTTCCGTTCGTCACAACCATACCTTCGTTCTGCGCCAGTGATGAACCATGTCGAAAGTCTGGTGACTTGCCGCTGATGTCGGTCACGTGCCCGCCGGCTTCCAGCACAACCAGTATCCCGCCAGCGTGGTCCCAAATCTTCTCCTGATAACCTTTTCTGGTCGGTAGACGAAGATACAGATCCGCATCGCCTCGAGCCACCGCCAGATATTTGCACTGGCTATCCATGCGGATTGGTTCCAGATGAATGCCAAGTTCCGATGCAATCAGACCTGACCAGTCGTGTGAACTGTGCCCGGATTCAACGGATTCGCAAAAACGAAGTTCAGCAGCATTCGATGTTTTTGAAACGTCGATTTTGACAGGAGCAGCATCAGGTTCAGTCAACGGCTGCATCCATGCACCATGCCCGCGAACAGCCCATGCGAGAACTCCGGTCCCTTCAGGCTTTCCTTCAAACGGCATGTTAGGGCATCCCAGGACTCCGATTTCAATCTGGCCATCGATAATGAGTGCCAGGGAAATCGCGTATTGTTCCTTTCGCAGAAATCCCTTTGTGCCATCGATGGGGTCCAGAGTCCAGAATCGCGGGCTGTATTCGGATGCACCGCCACGATCGATCCAGTCACAAACTTCAGCAGCGGAAGCGTTGACACCCGCAGCCGCACATTCACGCACGGCACGGTTGAGAAATTCTTCCCCCGATGGCACTTTCAATTCCGCTGCGCCTTCTTCGCCGATTACCGGATCATTCGGAAAATCGATTTGAAGCTGACGGCAAACAATCGCCTGACTTGCGAAGTCAGCCACGGTGACGGGGCTCTTGTCCTGCTTGGCCAGAGACTCTGTTGTAATCGACGACTGCACCGATCGACACACGATAGCGGCCTGTCTCACAGCAGTGAGACCGGTCTGAAGTTCGCGATGAAAATTGTGTGGCATTGATAGATACTTCGATGATTTGTAAGACAGGATGAACTGCGGGCACAAACACCCGTGAATTGAACTACATAGCTCAATTTGATGCCAGACCTGGCTTTCATTGTCCGCGACTTCCTCTGAATTTCTCGAAAGTCAGCGTTGCAGTCGGATTAGATTATCGGTTTGCAACAAAACAATTGAATAGACATCGTGCGGTTGGGAATGAGGACAGGTGCCTGCGTAGTGCAAACCTCTGCAATAGAAATTCAATCTGCTTCCGCCGGGCTCGCCCCCGGCGGGGCAATCAATTGGGAGCTACGCTAAGTCGCGACTGGTAAGTCTCCAGTTTCATGACGAGACCGTTGACCTCGATACGCCCCAGATCGGGACGTACGGTCAATATCTGAACTCGCTGCAGATCGTGACCGAGAATGATGGTGGATGGCATGAAGTCCGAGAAGAACTCTTGAGCGGGGTTCGCAACATGATCATGACTGCGGCGAAGAAGAAGGGCTGGCGATTGTCCCGCATCGGGCTGCTCAGCAATCATCTGCACATCCTGCTTGGTGCCGCGGTTACGGAGTCGCCACAATCGGTGGCTCTGTCACTGATGAACAACATCGCCTATGTTTCGGGGATGACGCCGGTGCTCAAGTTCAGCTACTACGCTGGGACGTTCGGCGGGTACGATCGTGGAGCGATGCGATTGAATCAGTCCTGAACATCCTGTTCCGCCGGGCTCGCCCCCAATGGCGTGGACTTGAGCAATTTTCTTGTAGCGGAACTCGCCAAGAGTTTCGGTTTTCCCTTCAAAAACCGGGGTGCCGAAAGTCTTGGCGACTTCCGCTACGCCTTAAGTCCACGCCATTGGGGTTCATCCCGGCGGGAGTGGCGAGTCTGCAGCGATCAGTTGTTCGCTCCGCCCGGACAAGCCGGACGGAAGCGGAAGTCATTTTTCCGAATCTGTTGTAGCTGCCAGTTGTCGCTTCCGACCGGGATAAACCCGGCGGAAAGCGATTAGCCTCGATACCTCAACACATCCTTCTCTACTTCTTTGCTCCTTTGCTTCCGTCGGGCTCGCCCCGGCGGAGCAGCCAACTGGCAGCTACAAGTGTCGAAGTATACACTTGGCCCCAAGGCAACGGCGCGGTACTGTTTGCAACGTATTGCGGAAAGCTGGCGTGCGATGCGATGTCAGCTGTGACGGCAGTGCATATTCACTCTGAACAAAAATGGAATCAACAATGCAGTGGATTGATCGAAGTCGATTGAAGACCGAAGTGCTGGCAGGAACGTTTCTAAATCTGGGCTCCGCGTCCGCTGTTGAGATCGCTGCGGAGACCGGCTTCGACTGGCTGTTGATCGATCTGGAACATGGTTCCGGTACGACGGCTGATCTTCGAGGACAATTGCTGGCGACGCGTGGAACAAAAGCGGCTCCCATCGTGCGAATCGCATCTGCCGATGCAGACGCCGTGAAGTTCGTCATGGACAGCGGTGCAGCCGGCGTTATGTTTCCTTATGTCGCCAATGCTGATGAAGCCGCTCGCTGTGTGCAGATGATGAAGTATCCTCCGACGGGAGCTCGCGGAGTCGCTCAGATTATTCGTGCGACCAACTACGGACGCAACTGGCAGGGATATCTGGCCGAAGCGAATGAGCAGTCGCTGGTGATTGTTCAAATTGAAACCCCGGATGCCGCTGACAAGGCCGATGAAATTGCCGCCGTGCCGGGAGTCGATGTCCTGTTTGTCGGCCCGATGGACTTGTCGGTGAACCTTGGACATCCGGGAGATTTCACGCCACCGACATTCATTCAGCATTTGAAAAACGTCGTGCAGGCGTGTGAGCGACATGGCAAGACCGCTGGAATTCTTTCACGCCCTGAACTTGTTGAATCACACAAGCAACTCGGTTTCCGACTGGTGGCCCTGGGATCCGATTCCGGTGCCGTGGTCGCGGGTTTGACAAATTCACTGAAGGCGCTGCGATCGTGAAGTGGTACGTATGAATCACAATCGTACCGGGAAGCTGACGCATCCCGCTCGCCGGATTATAGGTGATGCGGTTCACGACTTAATTCTCACATGATAAACTCCGCCGACGTTTGCACGCGAATTCTGTTTCCGGAAAAAAACTAATGTCAGATAAATCCAATGTGTTCTGTGGCTGTATTCCGGCCCTGATGACTCCATGCTCCGCCAGCGGTGTGCCAGATTTCGATGCCTTGGTGGCGAAAGGTAAGGAACTCATTGAAGCTGGCATGAGGGCTGTCGTTTATTGCGGATCAATGGGCGATTGGCCGCTGCTCACAGACGCTCAGCGACAGGAAGGTGTTCGAGCATTGTGTGCCGCCGGAGTTCCCGTCGTTGTCGGCACCGGAGCACAGAATCCAGCGATTGCGGCTGACCATGCGGCTCATGCGAAAAAAGCAGGTGCGGCGGGATTGATGGTGATTCCACGAGTTCTCTCACGCGGCACATCTGCGGCGGCTCAGCGCCATCACTTTGCTGGAGTTCTCAAGGCGTCGGCAGGCTTACCCGCCGTGATTTACAACAGCCCGTATTATGGATTTGAAACAAAGGCCGATTTGTTTTTTGATCTGCAGCGTGAGTTTTCAAATCTCGTGGGGTTCAAGGAATTCGGCGGAGCGGAATCGCTGAGTTACGCAGCCGAACACATCACCAATCGCGATCCAGGCCTGACGTTGATGGTGGGTGTCGATACACAGGTGTATCACGGCTTCATTCACTGCGGAGCAGCAGGAGCCATCACCGGAGTCGGCAATGCACTGCCTCGTGAAGTGCTGCGACTGGTGGAACTCTGCGAAAAAGCAGCATCCGGCTGTCCTGACTCACGTCGATTGGCATGGGAACTGAATGAAGCGTTGACGGTGCTTTCAACCTATGATGAAGGTCCGGATCTTGTCCTGTACTACAAGTACCTGATGGTGCTGGAAGGCAACCCGGAATACACGCATCATTTCAATCAATCCGATGCACTCAGCCCCAGCCAGCAGGAATTCATCAGGACTCAGTGGCAATTATTCCGCACATGGTGGAGCAAGTGGAATCAGACGTAACAGCACTTATGGCGCTGGTTTTGAGCGATCGGCGGATTCTATTTTACTGTAGGACGGGTCTCCAGACCCGTCCGGACGTGAATTTGGCTGATCAGGACGGGTCTGGAGACCCGTCCTACATCAATTCATGAATGACGGACCCGTCGCAAACCGGTATTGGGCGTCCGTCGGTCATGTGGTAGTTGATGTGCTGAGCGTCATAGCCGAGTGCCGCGAACACAGTCGCATGCACATCCGCCGGAGTCACCGGCCGCACGAAAGGACGCGCGCCAGTTTTGTCAGATTCACCGACAACCTGACCGCCGCGAATACCGCCGCCTGCCAACACCATGGAGTAACACTGCGGCCAATGGTCGCGTCCGGCGTCTTTGTTGATGACTGGAGTTCGACCGAAATCGCCCATCCAGATTACCAGCGTTTCATCCAACAAGCCACGTTCGGACAAATCATCCAACAACGCGACGTAGGCCTTTTCCATCGGCGGCACCAGACGATTCTTCATCTGATTGAAGTTGTCTTTATGCGTGTCCCACGTAATGCTCGGGCCGTTCACCGTCGTCACGAAACGACTGCCCGCTTCAATCAATCGTCGAGCCAGCAAATGTGATTGACCCCAACTGTGCCGTCCGTATCGATCACGAACGCTGTCGGGTTCGCGCGACAGATCAAAGACTTCGCTCGCAGCGTTGGAACTGATAAGTCCCAATGCTTTGGCGCGCTGAACATCGATATCCGCTGTGATGTCAGATGCCGCCAGGTGTGTTGAGCCGTCGAGAGAACTCAACAGCGACCGACGATCCTGCAAACGTTGCTGCGTGATGGTTGCATCAAGCTGCAGTCCGGGAACCTGAAATCCTTTTGCGTTCGGATCAGAATTCAGCACGAATGGATCAAAACGACTTCCGAGACATCCGCCAAACTGGCCGGGGGTCAGATACTTCGTACTGTCACAATGTGGCGATGGCGTGATCACGTACGGCGGCACGTTTCCTGAATATCCATCACGTTGAGCCAGCCAATTGATGAGCGTACCAAACGACGGAATATCTGCGCGGCTGGGATTGATGAGCGTGCTGTCGATGCGATAAGGCTTACCAACAATTGACCAGTGCATACCGGAATTGTGGCCGCCGTGAGTATGATGCAGTGTGCGGACAATCGACAACTTATCCATTCGCTTCGCGACTTCCGGCAGCAGTTCCGAAATTTCAATCCCTGGAACGTTCGTCGCGATTGGCTGGAACTCACCACGAATCTCCGATGGAGCATTCGGTTTCATGTCCCACAGATCGAGATGACTTGGCGCGCCACAATTAAAAATCATGATCACCGATTTCGCGCGACGCGTGGCGCGTGATGATGTGGCAGCGTCAGCCGGAAACGCATCCGCCTGAGCGATCGTATTCCAGAACTGTAGGAGTGTTCCCAGTCCCGCGACCTGCGCGCCAGTTGCGGTCATCCATTGTCGGCGAGACGATGCGTACTTCTGTTTCGCTGCGGCGAGTCGTCGCATGGAAAATCTCCAGGCAGATTCAGCGGACAAACTAAGGAAGGATTTACAGTGGCGGGACCGTCAGGATAAACGCACGCATCGCAAACGTCGATCTCAAATTCAGACTTTTCTGGCTGGACGTCAAATGAGGCGAAAATTCATCAACATATAGAGAGCTGCATCATGTATCCCCCTGAACACTTATGCCGCCCGCGATGCGAAGCATTGCCGTGGCAGAGGGCTGCTGACGGTTAGGCGCTCGCCGGGGAAGGTTTGGTGAGCACTGTCATCAGGGTGTTAACACTTGTCGCTCGCAGAAGCGAACGACTCAATTTTTCCCGCGATCAGCACAATTCACGGGCGGCTTCCAGCAACTTAATCCACGGGGCGACGTAATGTCCGTTGTCGTGGAACGTACGGCCGCTGACAAGATTGCCGTCGATGACACAGGGCTCATCTACGTAGATGCCGCCACAGATTTCGAGGTCGAAACGGCACTTCGCGACCGTTGCCATGCGACGACCTTTGACGCAGTCTGCGTAGGCGGGAATTTCGACTCCGTGGCAGACGCTGGCCACCGGCTTATTGACGGCGAAAAAATGTTTCGTCGCTCGGACAAGGTCTGCGTCGTAACGAATATACTCGGGGGCTCGACCACCAGAGAAAAAGATCCCAGCGTATTCCTCTTCGCGTATGTCTTTGAACGCGATGTCCGCATCGATGGAATAGCCTTCCCATTCCTTCGTGATGGTCCAGCCTGGTTTCACTTCATGCAGCACCATCTGGTAGCGACGTTTCTCCGGCGCTGCGACGACTGGCTGAAATCCAGCTTCGATGAGTCGATAGTACGGATACATTGTGTCGAGCGTCTCGGTGGCGTCGCCGACGATAATCAGGACTTTGTTTGAGTGCATGATCTACTTCAACAAATAGCGATTGGCGATCGTAATCCCACTTAGCATCGCGCCGACAATGCCGAGGAATCCTTGATCGGTTCCGCAGAGATAAAGATTCGGTAACGACGTCTGCCCGTTGACAAACTTCTGCGGAGCGCCGTAGACGCAACCATTGAGATGTCCGGTGAATCGGCGAATCGTGCGCGGTGTGAAGACGTCTGTGTCGATCACGTGTGAACGAAAATCCGGCAGATGATTAAGTGCGCTCTGGATGATCCGGGAGTTCCAGTGGTCCTTGGCGGCAATATATTCGTCTTCAGGCAGATTCATCCAGTAATGCGGATTTGCCAGAGCTGTGATGCGAATTCGGCCGTCTTCGAGCGGTTTCGAATAGTCGAAGTTGTTTGGCGAACACACAATGCCGCTGCGAAGATCGACGGGGACGTTGGGGCGTTCGTAGTGAAAATCTTTCGTGTCGCTGTAAAACACGATCGTGTCACTGTGTCCCAGCGATGACGGTTCGCAATCGAGAACACTGATGGATTCTACAAACGAAATATCTCCGGGTTCCGCTTTCAACAACGGAGCATTCGGATCAACCATTCGCATGGTTTCTGCGGCACCGGCTGATGACAGAATATTGTCAGCTTCGATTTCTGTGCCATCGTCCAACAACACCGAGGTGGCTTTGCCATTCGACTGCCGGATTTCCTGAACTCCTGCGCGGAGTTTCAGATGTCCGCCAAGCGACTTGAAATGCCGCACCAGTCGTTTCAGAATCAGACGAATGCCGTCGAAAGGTCGCCCGAATCCTTCGTGAAAAATGCTCTTGAACATAATCACGAACTGATTGAAATCCATATCACGCGGCGTCGCGCTGCCGTAAAACATCAACGGACAGAAAATCATGTCAACAAGAAGTGGGTCGCGGATGTATTCTGATACGACCTGCCGGGCGGATACCGATGCTCGATCGAGATCCAGTGCGTCATGCTCAGCGATGCAAGTGACCAGGCGTCGGAAACCGTCGATCTGTTGCGGAAAGGCGGCCGCGATCTGTTCGACGAAGAAGTTGAACTGATTCGTAAAGTGCAGCGTACAATCCGGGAAGGCGATTGTGGAACGCAGTTGTGGGCGAAGATCGAAGTCTTCCCACTTCATACGCAGTTGCCGCAGCAGTTTGCTGAGCGGACCCTGCCTGGTGCCTGGTTCAGCGTAGTTGGTGACAGCGTGCAGGCCGACGTCGTAATTGCGTTTGCGAAGGCGGTAGAACGAATTCAAACCGCCAATCGTGGTATGCCGCTCAAGAATCAGGACATTCTTTTCGTAATAGGCCAGACGCACTCCAGCCGACAAGCCGGACATTCCAGCACCGATAATGACGGTGTCATAACGCACAGCAGTGACCTCAGGACATCAGGCATCAAACGATCGCTACGCGCCGACCGCAACATCTTTCAAACGCGGCAGCAGGTATCCAACGGTCCCTGCCATCGTGTTGAGATTCGGATAGTCTTCCTCTGGAATCTGGATGCGGTACATTTTCCGGAGTTCCATCACGATGTCCAGAAAATCCATGCTATCCAGTTCCATCTGTTCGCGGAACGGGCGAGCGTCGTCAAGATCGGTGAGATCCTCATCCGGAGCGATTCGCTCCAGAATCTCCAGAATCACCTGCCGAATCTGATCTGACGTCATTAATCCACCCTCTCACTATTTTATTCAGATTATTTGCAGGACGAGTCTCCAGACACGTCCGGATATTTCTCTCACGACAGGAAGGGAGTGCAGTCCCGTCCTGCTTAACCTTCGAATTTTCTGATGATGACCACTGAATTGATGCCCAGCATACCGAACGAATTGTTGAGAATGCAGCGTACCTGACCCAATTCTCGTGGTTGATTGATAACGAGATTTGGCAGGTGGCACCGAGGGTCTAAGTCGTGAAGATTGATTGTAGCGTGAGCAATCCCATCGTCAAATGACGGCAAGTTCCCCAGCATCTCCAACGCACCAGCCGCACCCATCGCGTGCCCGATGAAACTCTTTGTGTTATTAATGACCGTTTTGCTGTCGGAAAAGATCCGCCGCAAGGCCGATGCTTCTTCGATATCGCCCTGTTCAGTGGCCGTGGCGTGGCTGCTGACGATATCGACGTCGTCCGCCGTGATTTTGGCCCGCTTCAGTGCCAACTGGATACATTCCGCCTGACGGTTAGCGTCCGGAAGAACGAAATCCGTAGCGTCGGAATTCATGGCATAGCCAATGATCTCCGCATAAATTGTCGCGCCGCGTGCGAGAGCATCCGGCAAACGTTCAACCGTGCAGATTCCACCGCCTTCTGCGACAACAATGCCGTTGCGATTGACATCAAACGGACGGCAGGCTTTTGTTGGATCTTCGTGACTCGCCAAGGCACCCTGCGCTGCAAAACTGGCAAAGATCCCAAATGTATGAATGCTTTCAGAAACACCACCAGCGATTGCGATATCAACTTCATTCAGCTTTAACATCTGAGCTGCTTGAATAAATCCCGCATTGCCAGCGGCACAGGCCGCACCAAGGGTCAAATGAGGCCCGGTAATGCCCATATTCAGCGTGACTTCGCCAGCAGCGTTGTTTGCAACCGTGCGAGGATTGTGATGATGGGACCAGACTTTGGTGTCGTATTGAAATTTGGAGATCTCATAGATCTCATTTTCAGTTTCGACGTTTCCGTGTTCCGTGATGCCAATATACACGCCTACGCGGTCCCGCGCGACATTCGGCCAGTCGAGGCCTGAACTCTTCACAGCTTCGTTGGCACAATAGACAGCGATTGAGCCGGCTCGGGTGCCGCGTCGGATATCTTTTTTCTTCTGATATCGCAGTTCGTCGAAGTTGCACACGCCAGCGAGCACCGGGCCCATGTAGCGGGTTTCATAGTTGACGACACCGGACTTTCCCTCCAAAAGATTCTGACGGAATTCCGTCAGACTGTTTCCGTTGGGGGAAGTCAGTCCAATCCCAGTGATGACTATTCGATCCTGATCCGACAAGAGAAGACCTCAACGCCTATCGCAACTGTTTTCAAACGCCGTTCGATCCCTTCGAAAGCGGCTTGTTTTATGGCAAAACTGGCCAGTTTTACGCAATTCACTAAGTTCTGGAAAGGGGCAGAAGGGTATCGGGATGCCGAATCACTGGCAAGTCCCAGCCAAAATGAGTCGCCGTTCGCTTCCGACCGAGAATTCTGAACGTTTTTCCCTCACCACATCAAGGTGCAGTGCTGATCCAGAAATCGGATGCCGCTGGAACGACGGCGTGAATGCAGGAAACGATGGATGTATGCAAGCGTGACGTTTTTGACGGTGCAGATCGGCTCCATCGCGTCGCCAAAAACTTCTCTCCACTGACGCGGGCCGGCTTTTGATTTAATCGTAACCCGAAGTGTCAGCGAGGGATTTGAATTGACTTTCAAACACACCGTTGACTATTCAAACAGGGACTGCTGTTTGGGGCGAAACGTCTCTTCTGCAACCAAAATAGAAGCACTGCCCAATGGCGAGTCTTCCGGCGGCAAAGCTTCGTCAGAACTGGACTCAGCATTCATCGCGGCAGAAAAGCGACGGAATCCCATGAGATTGAAGAATTCCTGCAGTTTGGGACGATCGGGCGTCTGAACGCGAGCGGCCTCGAAGTCGATCTCCAGAGGCAAGTCGGTTCTCAAACGCACCAGCTCACGACTCATCCGCGCCTGATCGGCAAACGCGATAAGATTCTCCTGCAGTTTCTTGCCCTGCACTCGATCGGCATTGGCAAGGACATGATCGAGCGTTCCAAAGGTTTCAAGCAGTGTCCGGGCAGTCTTCGGACCGACCTTCGGTACGCCTGGCACATTGTCGACCGAATCCCCCACCAAAGACTGAAAATCGACAACCTGATCAGGACGTACGCCCCAATCTTCCATGAGTGCTGCACCATCAAAATATGTGTTCTTTCGGCAGTTCAACATCCGCACAGTCGGACTTAGCAACTGCCGCGCGTCTTTGTCTGTCGTGACGATAACAACTTCCATTCCTCGAGCCGACGCGGCAGCGGTCGCTGTGGCAATGACATCGTCAGCTTCCCATTCGTCGCATTGCAACACAGGGATACGGAAACCTTCAAGCAACTCCTTAATCAGGGGAATCTGAGGACGTAGGTCTTCTGGCATCTCTGACCGGTTGGCTTTGTAGTCTGCGAAAATTTCTCCGCGTTTCCCAAGTCCGGGGGAGTCGAAGGCACAGACCAGATGTGTGGGCTTACGGTCAAGGATTCCATAAATGTCCCGCGTGAATCCAAAGACCGCATTCGTGGGCTGGCCCTGAGTCCCCTTCATGGCCGGAATGGCGTGGAAGACCTGAAACATCAGGGAAAATGTGTCGATTATGTAAATGCAATCGCGGCTCATAAGGGGGATCTGTCGATAATGCTGTGATCGTTGCGAAACGCGTCTGGGTACTTTGAAGACCCGCAGACGCATTTTTAAAAGGGAAATGCTGACGAATTCAGCCTCGGGTTTCAGCCTCTGAGGCTGACAGTTTTCCCAGTGGATGGCAATTGCGGCAAACTGCCAATTTGCAATTCGCCCATTGTTTGTTACATTCTGACATCGGATCGTTCCGTGTCTATTCAGTTGTACAGTTTCCCCAGAGGAGGATTTTTGTGGTTAAGTTGCGTTTGCGTGATAATGAAAGTGTGAATGAAGCAGTTCGTCGATTCCGTAAACTTGTCGAACATGCGGGTGTCAAAAAAGAAATGCGCAAGCGTGAATTCTACGAAAAGCCGAGCGATATCGCACGCCGTGATCGACGCCGAGCCGAAATGCGAGCTCGCCGCGCAAACCAGCCTTCAGAACTGGAAATGCAATAATCCGGAACCGACGAATCAACGGATTGACTGAATAAACAAAATACGGGCAAGCCTTTGGGGCTTGCCCTTTTTTATGCGATGCTGTCTCCGGGCGAAGGACAAGGGTAGCGAAAGTCGTCAAGACTTTCGGCCACTGTCCTCAGGATATCCGAAACTCTTGACGAGTTTCGCTACTGCCAGTTCCCAAAACGGCTGGAGTCTGAGCATAAATCCATCTGTGTCAACGGCCTGTTGCTCGCCCAATTGCGCCGTCGGCACTGCGATTTTTGGGTTTGATCGGGCGAATGGGCCTAATCGCTTGTTTTGACAGGCGTGGCCTGGTCCAATTCGCAGTGCTGCAAGATCTGTCGTCGGCTGCAATCTGCTTCCTGACGACGCTTAGCGATGTTGACGCTGTGCCACCTTCGATATCGTGGCACTGTTGTATTGGTAGTTCTCACCTCAGTTTAGTGTTCAGACAGGAATTTGAAGAAATGGCGGTCAAAGTTTATTACGACGACGATGCGGATCTAAGTCTCCTCAAAGGCAAAACCATTGCCATCATCGGCTATGGAAGCCAGGGACACGCGCAGGCACAAAACCTGCGCGACAGCGGATGCGATGTCATCGTCGGCCAGCGTCCCGGTGGAGCCAACTACGATCTGGCCATCAGCCACGGGTTCAAACCTGTCTCCGCTGCCGAAGCGGCTGACAAGGGCGACCTGATCAATATCCTGCTGCCAGACGAACTGCAGGGCGACGTCTATCGCGACGACATCAAGCCACAGCTGAAGATCGGCAATCTGCTGATGTGTTCACATGGATTCAATATCCACTTCAATCAGGTTCAGCCACCAGACGGCGTTGATGCAGCACTCGTTGCACCAAAAGGCCCAGGCCATCTGGTTCGCAGCGAATACGAAAAAGGTGGCGGTGTACCAAGCTTGATCGCATTGAGCGCAGGAGCTTCGGAGACGTCACGTCAGTTGGCTCTGGCTTATGCCAAGGGTATCGGCGGAACTCGTGGCGGCGTGATTGAAACAACTTTCGCAGAAGAAACCGAAACCGATTTATTCGGTGAACAGGTTGTTCTGTGCGGTGGCGTGAGCGCACTTGTGAAGGCTGGATTTGAGACTCTTGTTGAAGCAGGCTACCAGCCAGAAATGGCATACTTTGAATGTATGCACGAACTGAAGCTGATTGTGGACCTGTTTTACCAGGGCGGCCTGAACTACATGCGTTACAGCGTGTCGAACACTGCTGAGTACGGCGATTACACTCGGGGTAACCGCATCGTCACCGAGCAGACCAAAGCCGAAATGAAGAAGATCCTCGGCGAAATCCAGAGTGGTCAATTCGCCCGCGACTGGTTGCTGGAAAACCGTGCTGGTCAGGCATCGTTCCTTGCGACTCGTCGCCGTGAACGTGGCCATATGATTGAAACGGTTGGCAAACAACTTCGAAAAATGATGAGTTGGATTTCTTCGAAAGAAGTATGATCCAACCAGAGTGGACAGTTATAGAAGCAAAGGGACTCTGAGGAATCAGAGTCCCTTTTTTCGTTTCGACAACGCCAAAGTCACTCCACAACCACGCCAGTCACATCCGGCAACGCTGGGAACTGTGGATTCATCTGCTTCAACGTTTCCACAATAACGCTCGCCACTACGAGATCGCGATACCAGTTCTGATCTGCCGGAACAACATACCACGGAGATTCATTTGTCGAACATTTCTCCAGCATGTCCTCAAACGCCTACTGATAGTCGTCCCAGAACTTGCGTTATTCCAAATCGGCCGGATCGAACTTCCAGCGTTTGGCGGGATCATCAATGCGTTCCTGAAACCGCCGCTTCTGTTCGTTCTTTGAAATGTATAAGGAAGAACTTATTGACGATGTCGTTTTTCTGTATCCGATGTTTGCTGAAATCCGGCATGGAGCGAGACGCTTTACTTTGAATCCGGGATTGATAACTCGAGTATTTCGGCGACACGCTAGCTGAGAATATCTTTTGCCACAACCCCGGCCACGTCCGTAAGCCTGAAATCGCGGCCTGCGTAGCGATACGTGAGCTGTTCGTGATTCAACCCCATCAAGTGCAGAATCGTGGCATGCAAATCATGCACGTGCATCTTGTTTTCCACTGCATAGTAACCGAAGTCATCCGTGGCACCGTAAACTGTCCCCGCTTTGACTCCACCACCCGCCATCCACATCGTGAAGCCATGCGGATTGTGGTCACGTCCATCGGTTCCCTGAGCAGTCGGCGTACGCCCAAATTCGCCACCCCAGATCACCAGCGTGTCTTCCAGCAGACCTCGAGATTTCAAGTCGCTCAAGAGTCCCGCAATGGGTTTGTCCACTTCGGACGCATTCTTGGTGTGCCCCAGATAGAGATTGCCATGCTGATCCCATTGAACTTCGCTGTCACTGTGAGTCACCTGCACGAAACGCACATCGCGTTCCAGAAACCGTCGAGCCATCAGGCATTGGCGGCCAAAATCTTCAGTCACCGGATCATCGGTCCCATACAATTTGTGAGTCGCTGCGGACTCCTGAGACAAGTCCTGGACTTCAGGCATCGTGGACTGCATGCGGAATGCCAGTTCAAAGGAATTCAGTCTTCCTTCCAACGCCTGATCTGCGTCTGAAGTTTCCAGATGCTGTTGATTCATCACGCGCAGCAAATCCAACTGCATCCGCTGTGTTTTAGAACCAATCCGCGAATTGTGAATATGTTTTACTTCCGCATTGACAGCTCCGACACTCGCGTTACCGATCGGAGTTCCCTGGCAATACGCCGGAAGAAATGCCGATCCCCAGTTATTCATTCCTCCGTGCGCGAGCGTGGGACAGATGGTGACAAACGCCGGCAGGTTTTGATTTTCCGTGCCCAAACCATACGTCACCCATGCGCCTAAACTTGGCCGCACGAACTGATCGCTGCCTGTGTGCAGCTTCAGCAATGCTCCGCCGTGAGCCGGGTTGGTGCCGTGAACAGATCGCAAAATACACAGATCATCAACATGCTGTGCCACATGCGGGAACAACTCACTGACAGGTAAACCACTCTCGCCATATCGATGAAACTTCCACGGCGACTTCAGCAGATTTCCCTGGGCCGCAAAAGTGACACGTGGAAGTTCAAATGGCGGCGGGCTGCCGTGATACCGCGTCAACATCGGTTTGGGATCGAACGTATCCACGTGCGACGGTCCGCCTTTCATAAACAGAAAGACGACCCGCTTGGCTCGAGCAGGCACATGCGAAATTCTCGCTGCCAGTGGATTGTCAGCGCCGCCGGGGAGCGTTGAAATTTCGGCTGCTGTCGTTTGTTGCTGCAGCAGGGAAGAAAATGCGAGGTGCCCGAATCCGATCGCAGAAGACTGAAGTATTCGGCGACGATTATGAAGTTGATACGGTGACGACATTCCAGTCAACCTTTCTTGAAAAGAGGCAGATGGTGGCATTGATCACGGCTTAAATTTCTGCATGCGATAGCCACCTTTTTCTGAAACTATTTCTATCAGCACATCGTGCAGTTTGCAGGACAACCGTACGCGATGACGATCGAGATTTGTAGACTTCACCGTGCGATCGATGTCCAGAAACGTGTCCGTGTCCAGAAAATGTTTGGCAGTTCTGAAGAATGCCAGGAACATAGGTATATTCGCGGACCCACGCAACTTCAAACTTCCATCCTGGTCGGTCTTCACGAGTAATTCGTCACCCAGGATTTCGATCGTGGTTTTGAGAATTTCGCTGCGATTTCCTTCCTCGCCGCACATACGTAGCTGTTTGTCTACCCAGCGCTGAGTGAACTCAACCGCTTCGACGATACTATTAAGACCGGAAATATCAATTATCCCCGACGCCACTTTCCCAGACTCCAATATCTCAGACGCTGCTGCCTCGGACGGAGCCTGCGCAGATTCATCCGGCATCAGTGAATCAATCACCTGCACCAGCAGGTCGGGCGTCAGCTTGGTCGTCTTAATCAACACCGTATATTTTGCCAACGCCTTATGCAGCGGCATAAGCAGTTCAATAGCCTCGTCTCGCAACGCCGCGTCTATGGTTCGTACGCCGACGGCACGTGAAACCGCATCCGTCGCTTCATCGCTGTTCTGCCATAGCCAATTCATGGCTGCTCGCAGATCACCCACAAGCAACGTCGGGTTATCTCGCCACTGGATAGCGAGTTCAAAAGCTTCATCACGTTTCATGGAGTCTCGACGATCTTCGTTCGCACAATGAACTGCGTGCTTTGAAATCTGAGATTCGAAATCTCAAATCAAAAATCTCAAATCAAAAATTAGTACTCGTTCTGCTCGCCGCCGGACTGTGTCAACGCCGGAGTCTCCACGCGCTTCGCAATCTGACGGATCGTTCGTTTGTCACGTTCTTCGCACAGCCTTTTAATGGCGTCGTCAAGAGGCATCACACCCAATTCACCATCGATACGACAACGCATGTTTACCGCGTTCTGTTCCGCTTCTTTTGGACCAACAACCAGCATGTATGGAATCAGATCCAACTGAGCTTCGCGAATTTTCGCCTGCACGCGAGCACTTTGCAGATCCGTTGCGACTCGAAAACCCACCTGACGCAGTTTCGCGGCGATTTCTTTGGCGTAGTCGTCAGACTTCTCGCTCAGCGGCAACACGCGAATCTGTTCCGGAGCCAGCCACAACGGAAACGCGCCGGCGAAATGCTCAATCAACATCCCGCAGAAACGTTCCATCGAACCAAACGGTGCGCGATGAATCATCACCGGCCGATGTGGCTTGTTGTCAGCTCCAATATACTCCAGTTCGAATCGCTCCGGCAGATTGTAATCCAACTGCACGGTTCCCAACTGCCATTCGCGACCCAGACAATCTTTCACCATGAAGTCAGCCTTCGGTCCGTAGAACGCGGCCTCGCCTTCGCATTCGACAAACTGCATGCCTTGTTCGGTCAGCACTTTGCGAAGCGTATTCTGAGCGTTCTCCCAAAGTTCCGGGCTGCCGACGTACTTATCCGACTTCGGATCGCGTGACGACAACTGAACGCGATAATCTTCCAGCCCCACAGCTTCCAGCACGTATTTCACCAGGCCCAGCGTGTCTTTGAATTCCTGCTCGACCTGTTCCGGAGTACAGAACAAATGTGCGTCGTCCTGAGTCAACCCGCGAACACGCAACATGCCGTTGAGTTCACCTGATTGTTCATGGCGATACACGGTACCGAACTCCGCCAATCGCACCGGCAGATCACGATAGCTGCGAGGAATCGCTTTGTACATTTGAGCGTGATGCGGGCAATTCATGGGCTTCAACAGGAAGCGTTCCTGCTGCTTCTCCCACTTCCGCAGGACTTCACGTTTTTGCTCGTCGCTGCCATTGATCGGGAAGTCTTTGTCGTCGAATCCAAGCACCTTCGCGGCGTCCAGTAACTTGCGTTCGTCTTCCTTGGATGGCGGCGCGGGTTCAGCTTCGCGTGGGTCGAGACATCGAATCCAGTAGTCTACAAGCTGCCCCGCCGAATGACCGAAGATTGGTGCAAACTGCGAATCCCGATAATACGGAAAATGCCCGCTGGTTTCGTATAACTCAACTCGCCCGATGTGCGGCGAGTACACCGGTTGATAGCCACGCCGCATCAATTCGGCTTTGATGAATTCTTCCAGAGTCGCTCGAATCGTCGCTCCTTTTGGAAGCCATAGACACAAGCCCTGCCCAACATCATTGGAGATCGTAAACAGCCCCAGCCGTTTGCCCAGAACTCGATGATCCCGTTTCTTCGCTTCTTCAAGTTGTTCAAGGTGCGCCTTCATATCCTTCTTATCGAAGAACGCGATGCCGTAGACACGCTGCAGTTGTTTTCCAGCCGCATCACCTTTCCAATACGACCCCGCCACAGTTGTCAGCTTGAACGCTTTGATCTTGCCCGCGTGCGGAATATGCGGACCGCGACAGAGGTCCACGAATTCGCCCTGGCGATAAAAGCTCAGCGACGCATGATCGGCGAGACCCGTGCGAATGTGTTCGGTCTTCAGAGTCTGTTTCAGATCGCTGCAAAGTGTGATGGCTTCGTCACGTTTGGCTTCGAAGCGTTCAAACGGCTCGGCGGCATCAATGATTTTTTGCATCTCCGCTTCAATGCGAGGAAAATCATCTTCGCTGATGGGAGTTGCCAGATCAAAGTCGTAGTAGAACCCGTGCCCCGTGGTCGGCCCGAACGCCAGTCCGACGCCGGGATACAGTCTCATAATCGCCCGCGCCATGACGTGCGCGCAACTGTGACGCATGACGGCGAGTGCTTCCGGATCACGTTCAGTGATAAGTTTCAAAGGCACCGGCCGCGCGTCGGTGAGGTCAGCCAGCGGCCGCATGGAATCAACAACGGTGCCGTTGATGCTGGCGGCGATGGTGGCTTTTGCGAGACGTTCACCGATACCAGCGGCGACGTCGAGAGCTGAGGCAGAATCCTGGTGTTCGAGAACAGTTCCGTCCGGGAGTTGAACCTGAATCATGAGTCCATTTCTTATGTGCAAACGCTGCCGATCCATATCGCGGCTGCTACGAGAAGTCGCGGGATCGAGCAGAAATACTTTCAAAGCAGGCGGAATTTTACTCGTTTCGGCCGGATTGTTCAAACTGGACGGTTCCTGACGCGAAAGTAGGACACCAAATGCAGGACGGGACTCCAGTCCCGTCCTGACCTGGATTTGATGCGTCGAATCAAAATATGCCGCAGGCCGAATGTGCAATCGACGATGGGCCGCACTGTGCCAAGCTTTATGGGCAATCAATTTCAGTCTGGTCAGGACGGGACTGGAGTCCCGTCCTACGTAGCGCAGATCTCGCCAGCAGCCTGCTGAAGTCAAAGCGAAGCGGAAAACTCTTCCAATGCCGCTTCAATCAGTGAAGCAGTCTGTTGTTTGACCGAACTAACATCCGTCAAGCGAGCATAGTTGTTGACGCGAACGGATTGCTGTTCTTCCGAGCCGTCTCGGTTGGTGAAAATGATTGTCGCGGTGATCTGACAATTTAGTCCCGTTCGTTTACTGTCAGTGATGGCACTCGGCAGAGTTTGAGGTTCGGCCGTTGTGCGTTTCCTGGCGGCCTCTTTGCGCATCTCGCTGCGTAGTTTATCAACGAACAGTGCCGTGAAACCGCCGACGACGACCTCGCCCATCAATTTTGATCCAAACGAATCTTCCTTCTCGCCGTTAGCAAAATTCCTGTCGCGATGTTTGTCACTCATCCGCTCCTGAGACGCAGCTGCACGCCGTGCCTCTCGCCTATCATCTTCGTCTTCCTTCTTTGCCTCCCAATTCACGTACTCCGCATAGTATTGACTTTGGATATCTTCACGATCGTCCAAAGCGAATTGAAACGACGTCAGCATCACGGTCGCCCGTGCGACGATCGGATCGTGCGCCTTCGCGGAATTGGCGACTCGCTGCCGAAGTTCATCTTCAATCGACGGAGTAAAGGACTCCATCGGCATGACTGACATTGCATCGTGCCAACGTCGAGGCTCGCAGGTTCCCGGATAATAAAGCCGTTCAAAATCTGGCCGCTGATCATCAAAATCAACTTCGATCTGTGTCGATCCTGAATACGATGCCAGTTGCAGCGGAATCACAGGTGCAGAAGACACGGGCAACGCGACAATCGGCGGCGGAGTCTTGACGGATCGGCAGCCAAACGTCATCACGACGCAACAGACTGCGGTTGAAATTATCAAGAGGCGACTCATAGTCCGATGTGTACACCATCGGGGCGACTTGCGTCGAGACCAATTCGAGGCGGCAGTTCGAATGATTCATGTAGGATGGACTTCCAGTCCGTCCGAAAAATGACGGACTGGAAGTCCATCCTACATTTTGCAAACCCGCATCTTGTTTCGGGACAATTACTAAAGACGGGACTGGAGTCCCGTCCAACGTCAGGATTCGCCTAGGCCAGCGATTCAGCGTTAGACGGTTTGCTATTCCAGCGGGCCAGTTGTTCGGCTCGAAATTCGGCCGATCGACCCAGCATAATCGCTTCCCGCAACTGACGCACCAGCCGCTGGTAAAAAGCGATGTTGTGCAGCGATAGCAGGATCGGTCCCAACATCTCTTTGGCGATAAACAAGTGACGCAGGTACGCTCGGGAAAACCTGGTGCAGGTCGTGCAGTCGCATTCCAGATCAAGTGATCGTTCGTCGCGCGCATGTACCTGATTGCGAATCCGAACTGGCCCCTGACTTGTGAAAGCCATGGCATTACGACCATTGCGAGTCGGCATGACGCAGTCAAACATATCAATCCCGCGACACACGGCTTCAATGATGTCTTCCGGACGTCCAACGCCCATCAGATATCGCGGCTTATTTTCCGGCAGCATCGGCACGGTGCTGTCGAGAATCTGATACATCACCGGTGGCGGTTCCCCGACGCTCAAGCCACCAACGGCATAGCCCGGAAAATCAATCGGCAAAAGACCTTCCGCAGACTGTTGTCGCATCGCAGGATGAACGCCGCCCTGAATAATTCCAAACAGAGCTTGGTCGGTTCGCTTCTGAGCGTCGCGGCATCGCTTGGCCCAGGCTGTTGTGCGATCCACAGCTTTGCGAATTTTTTCGATCGATTCGCCCGATGGAGGGCATTCGTCGAGACACATAATGCAGTCAGCGCCAAGCTGTTCCTGAATCAGCACTGCGCGTTCCGGGCTGAGTTCCAGAAGATTGCCATCAATGTGAGATCGAAACACGACCTTGTCGTCATCGATCTTCCGCATTTTCGCAAGGCTGAAGACCTGGAAGCCGCCACTGTCGGTCAGGATCGGGCCGTCCCAATCCATAAAACGATGCAGCCCACCCATTTCGGCGACGATTTCGGAACCCGGCCGCAACGCCAGATGATAAGTATTCGACAAAACCATCTGCGTGCCGGCTTCACGGAGCTGAGCGGGCAGCAGACCTTTGACTGTTCCTAATGTGCCGACAGGCATAAATACAGGCGTATTCACAACACCATGAGGCGTTTGCCATCGCCCGGCTCGCGCGGAGGTTCCGGGGTCGGTGGCGTCAAGGTGAAATGAAAATGAACTCATGGATTGTACTGTGCCATGTGTCAGAGTTGAACACGTTGCCATTTTCACTTGAACCGAACTCACAAAACGAAGACAGCGGCATTGCTGCCGCTGTCGTGAGTTCAGGTGCTGCAAAGGAGTCCATCGAAAGGACGATTCCAAAGCAGTATACCATCGTCCAAATAACTGCAACTATGCAGCAGGAGCTGGTGCTGGAGCAGCTGGAGCAGTTTCTGCAGGAGGTGCTGGTGCATTTTCTACTGCTGGAGCTGCTGCTGGTGCTGGTGAGGCTGCTGGTGCTGGAGCAATTACGCCACAACCGCCTGGGCCGCAGTCACTGCTGCTGACACATGAGCCACAGTTTGAAACTGTTGCGCAGCATGTCTTGCATGACTGAACTGGTGTACTGCATGTGTTGCAGGAAACATGCTCCACGCGCACTGGACGGCAGTGTGTGTGGTGCTGGCGCGCTGGCTTGCAGCAATGGTTACGGCCAGCTTCGGCAGTGTTGGTCAGCATCATCGCTGCCAACGCGAACAAAATACTCAAATGTCGCATTATCACATCCCTCTCAAATTACCCAAATGCTCCACACTTTTGTGTGTGCAGCGCCCCGCAATTCACCCTCAGACACACGTCCAGGTTGCGGCAGCCTCTCTTAACACGACAACAACCTATCTTGCCTGACCAGAATTTGTCAAACAACCTGCCCAATTTTTCACCCCTGATCTGCCAAAGTTGTCATTTTCACTAGATCTTCGGGAATTCGTTGAACCTCGCCAGCACCGTTGACACACGCGATCACGGAGTTTCCTTCCGCCAAAACCTCAGTTTCACGAATCAGACAGTAGTGATGTTCTAGCTTCGCAGGAGTGACACGAGAAATCTCAGTTTTGAGTGTCAGCAGGTCGTCGTACCGTGCCGGACGACGAAACCGGACGTCGATTTTGGCCACGACAAAATACAATCCCAGTTCTTCCATTCGACGATAGCTTCCGCCTTGAGCTCGGAACAGCTCTGTGCGTCCGATTTCAAAATACGTCAGATAGTTCGAATGATGCAGCAACCCCATCGCATCAGTTTCACTGTAGCGGACTCGAATCTCAATCGTGTGCTCGTTGATCGTATTCATGTATTCGTGTGACTGTAGAACACTGTCTTTCTATCAACGCGGAATCGGGCTGACATGTCGTTGTACGGCGAGTACGATCAAACCCGGTCATGAGTTCTGTTCCTCGTTATACGCCATCACCATGCGAATCAACTGTGGTAGATCATCGGCACGCATTTTATCGTTAATCCGAGCTCGATGAGCTTCGACAGTCTTCGCGCTGATGTCGAACCTGGCTGCAATTTCGCGGCTGGAGAGACCATCAGCAACCAGATCGAGGATCTCCTTTTCTCGTGCCGTGATACGACTCATGCTCTGCTTGATATCTTCAAGATCCTCGCCGACGAAGTCCCAATCGACGTCGTAGTACGATGCGTACGATCGAGCCACCATGGCCATCAATTTCTCTTCGGTGACAGGCGCGGTCACAAAATCAATCGCACCGGCTTTCATTCCCTGAATAGCCACAGGGGCACCTGCATAACCAGTCAAAAATGCGATCACAAGATCACTTTTCTGGGCCGTGAGCTTTTGAAACAACTCCATACCGCTCATACCGCGAAGATTCATCTCCGACACCAGAACACCCGGCACGGGCTTGCGGTAGTCTCGATAGAACTCCATCGCCGTCATGTAGTCCTGCACGTCAACCTTTTGCTTTCGAAGGAAATCGGCCAGCGAACTCCGCACAGAGCCGTCATCCATGATCAGAAAAACGGTAAACGGCCGTCGCTTCTTCGGCTGACTGAATTCGGAATGTGTTGCAGACCTGACAGTTGCCTTCTTTCCCGCACGCTGTGTAGGTTTAGATGCGGTAGGTTTGGACGCGGTAGGTTTCTTTGCAATCTTTGCCATGATGAATTTCCTTACTTTGCTTTTGACGGGATACGATCCAGGTAAACTAACCGCGCCACCAACACTACACAAGTGAGCCGCAAAACGTTATCGCCGACAAGGCCACGTGGTCGGCTTAGGCAGCGGTCGGCTCTACGGCTGCTGAGATTACCATTTCGACCAGATATCCCGGTGCCAGTTTTGCTTCCACACAGGCTCGAATTGGAAGATAACCAGTCGGAACCCAACGATCCCATTGTTCATTCAGTATTGCTGCGGACTGCAGGTCAGTCAGAAAAATCATCACCTGCAGCAGGCATGTGCGGTTACTGCCGATGAGATCCAATGTGGCGTTAAACTGGTTCTGGATGAACCCATGGATCGCGATACTTGCGGCGAAGCATAGATGTGGCTTCCGCATCACCGACGACCGTATGAGTCGCCGGGTCCCATCTTAACGTTCGTCCCAGTTTCATGGCCATGTTTGCCATGATGCAACTTGCGGCTGAGATATGGCCTTCTTCGATATCGGCGACAGGTTTTTCACGCGACTCGATGCAGCTTAAGAAATTCAGCATGTGGCCACGCACAGCGGATGCGACATGACGCTCCAGATCCTTTTCTGTTTCGTCTTCAGGATACTTGTCGTATTCAAACAACGCTGATCCGGTCAGCTTCTCGCCGCCATTGCGCGGAACAAATTCGTACTTATTGACGCTTAGCTTCAGCGTTCCCTTTTCGCCATAGATCGTCGCGCCCCATGGATATTCTTTATCCGGTGCGTCGCCCCATGAACGGTGCTGCCATGTGACAGGAAAGTCCGGATGCTGGAACGTGGCGATCTGCGTGTCGGTGATGTTTGCAGCAGAATTTGTCTGCACCAGAATGCCGCCAGACGACGAAATGGTGCTCGGCCAGCCAAGTTTCAGCATCCAGCGAACCATGTCGTACATATGAACGCACATGTCGCCGAGAATCCCGTTTCCGTATTCCATAAACGCTCGCCAACTGCGTGGATGAATCATCTCTGTGTACGGAAGTTTCGGAGCCGGCCCTGCCCACAAGTCGTAATCAAAGTATTCCGGGACGGCGATCTCCGGAGGATTCCTGTTGGCTCGCATGTGATAGTAGCAGTAGCATTCCACCATACCGATGTCCCCCAGCAGCCCGGCATCGACGACACGATTTTTCGCATCGATCAAATGCGGCGTGCTGCGACGCTGCATGCCGACCTGTACGACTCGATTATTCCTGCGCGCCGCAGTCAGCATTGACTGCCCCTCAATCACATCAACGCTGACTGGTTTTTGAACCCAGACGTCCATTCCCTTGTTGACGCAGTCGATCATCTGCAAAGCATGCCAGTGATCCGGTGTATCGATGAGCATAATGTCGAACTGCTCATCGTTGAGCATCTGGAGATAGTCCTGCCATGTGCGAGGTTTCTTTTTGGATGCTTGTCGCTCGGCCACCATATCGGCAGCGCTGTCGGCCATTTGTTTATCGACGTCGCAGACGCCGACGACTTCCACAGGTGCAACCTGCAGCAGTCGAAACAGATCGACTTTGCCGTACCAGCCCGGCCCGATGATGCCGACTCGCGGAGTTCTTGATGCAGCCGCAGCCCAGGCACCGTGACTCATCGACATTGCCGTCAGCCCGGCTCCGGTTGTCTGGAGGAATGTGCGGCGATCCATAACTTGTTCCTTAAACGATAGAAACTGTGGTGGGAATAATGCGAGGAATTTACGCCTGACCGATGAATGCTGCAAATGATCGTGGGAACACTGATCGTTGGAACACTGCGACATGCGGGCTGCGGAATAATGCATTCCTTCGATCCGGTTGCGAATTGGTGGCAATTTTGACAACAATAGAAACAATCAACGCCCTCAATGTATGCATTGCAACTCGGTACCGGACAACTTCCAGTGCGAATTCTTTTGATCGCCGACATCCACGCCAACTGGCCCGCGCTCTCGGCTATCGACGAAAAATTTGATGCCTGCTTGTTTCTTGGGGACGTTGTTGACTATGCCTGCGATCCTGTACCCTGCATCGATTGGGTGCGTCGAAATGCGACCAGTGTTGTGCGTGGCAATCATGATCATTCGGTTGCTCAGCGAGTCACAGTTCGCCCCGGAGGAACATTTCGTAAAATGGTCGCGGCAATGAGGCCACATCATTTTGACGTATTGAACGACGAACATCTGACATGGCTGGCGCAAATGCCGGTGACCCGGCATCTGGTGATTGGCGATCATAAGTTCCTGATGGTTCACGCCACGCCACGCGATCCGATGGATGAATATATTGGTGATAACGTCGAACATTGGCAGCAGCGACTGGAACACGTTGACGTTAATTTTGTGTGTGTTGGTCACACTCATATTCCAATGCAGTTGCAACTGGGAAAGACACAGGTGATAAATCCAGGCAGCGTTGGACAGCCACGTGATGGTGATCCGCGAGCCGCCTATGCGATCATTGAAAATGGACATGTTGAATTTCGTCGTGTGGCCTACGATATCGATCGCACCGTTCAGCATATGCGAGACTCGGGCATTGACGAACAGGTAATCGCCAAAGCTGAAATCGTTCTCCGCAGCGGTGGTAATCCAACGACATCCGGCAATGCTGAGTTATGACGGCATGATCCGGATGATCCGGATCTACACGTTTGCGAATCAACGAATTAATGCGTAGGATGCGGCCTCTGCGACAGTTCCACGGTTGTTACTGTGTGAACTTGCGTGGCATTCTTACCTGACCCCGCACAGCCGTCGAATCTGGTCTCACCAACCGAATCGGAGCGTTTTGTGGGCCAAGTCCCACATCTCACCCGGAGAATTTTGATGACTACTGGTTCATCTGATGCCTCACGTCGAGGCTTTCTGAAGACTTCTGCAGTTGCTGCTGCCGGCGCTTCTATTCTGACAGGCTTGAATCCCGTTCGCGCGGCTCACGTGGCTGGCAACGACACAATTCGCATCGGCCTTGTCGGTTGTGGCGGTCGTGGTCGTGGTGCTGCAGAACAGGCATTGAATACGGAAGGCCCAACGAAAATCGTCGCGATGGCAGATGCCTTTGACGATAATCTGCAGAGCGCTCTGGCTGGGCTCACGAAGCAACATGCCGAAAAGGTGGATGTACCCAAGGAGCGACAGTTCACGGGATTCGACGCTTACCAGAAAATTCTGGAGCAGGACATAGATTTGGTGATTCTGGCGACGCCGCCGGGATTCCGTCCGCTGCATTTTGAAGCAGCGGTCAATGCCGGGAAACACGTGTTCATGGAGAAACCAGTCGCCGTTGATGCCATCGGTGTCCAGAAAGTCCTCGACGCGAATCAGATCGCAAAAGCAAAGAACCTTGCCGTTGCCGTTGGTCTGCAACGTCACCATGAACCTATCTACGTTGAAACTATTAAGCGTCTCCAGGATGGTGAAATTGGCCGTATCGTTGCTACACGAGCTTACTGGAACGGCGAAGGCGTTTGGGTTCGTCCTCGCAAGGATGGTCAGACCGAAATGGACTACCAGATGCGAAACTGGTACTACTTCAACTGGCTGTGCGGCGACCATATTACCGAGCAACACATTCACAATCTTGACGTCATTAACTGGTTGATGGGTGGCCCTCCGGTTTCAGCTCAGGGACAAGGCGGTCGTCAGGTTCGCGTCGGTAAAGAATACGGCGAAATCTATGACCATCACTTTGTAGAATTCACTTACGACAACGATGGCGATAAATCTGTCTTGCTAAGCCAGTGTCGCCACATGCCAAACTGCTGGAACGAAGTTTCAGAATTCGCGCATGGAGCAGAAGGATCATGCGACCTTGCGAACGGACGCATTTTTGACACGAAGGGCAAGCTCAAGTGGGAGTTCCCTCGTACCGATGCGGACAACAAACGCAAGAACCTGCATGACGGATGGCAACAGGAACATCACGACCTGTTTGCTGCAATTCGTCGCGGCGAACGCCCAAACGAAGCGGAGTACGGTGCTCTTAGTTCGATGACTTCGATTCTTGGACGCATGGCGACATATTCAGGACAGGTGATCAAGATGGCCGATGCTCTTGCATCCAACGTTCGCGTTTCACCGGTGGAAACGTTTCACAGTTTCGATGACAAACCACCGGTTCTTCCAAATGACGACCTGACGTACGCAATTCCGACACCGGGCGTAACGAAGGTTCTGTAGAGTTTCAAAGATCGGCGAGCGGGATGCGTCAGCTTCCCGGTACGTCGCGATTTTGTGGGTCCAATGACGCACCTCGAAAATCGCAATCGTACCGGTGGGCTGACGCCCTGTTGCCCTCGATTTAGAAAGTAGCAGGCACTTTCAAAGTGCCGTAGCCCTTGAAAACACCGGAATTGGCGGACGGCACACGGAGTGTGTCTGCTACTATCATCGCAATCGTACCGGTGGGCTGACGCCACACCGCTCGCCGTTTTGGTTTGTGAACCGACAATGTTTGCCTTCGGACGGCACTTATGGCACGATCACCATTCCTGCAAAAAGTGTCGCGGCACGTTATTGACACTGTTCGCCACGCGATCATCAGCCACCATAAACGCAGCGGCAAAGTTCTGTTCAGCGACACCACGCTGCGAGACGGCGAACAGATGCCCGGCGCAACGTTGGAGCCGCACGAAAAAGTTCGCATCGCCCTCGCACTGCAGGACGCTGGCGTTCACTCTCTTGACGCCGGATTTCCAGCAAGCTCCGAAGCTGACGTTGCAGCCATCCGCATGATGATTGGCGTCGTCAGGGGGCCAGTCCTGACCGCGCTGTGCCGTACTCTGAAATCAGACATTGATGCCGCCGATCGCGCACTCGAAGGTAACCCGCCGCACAAGCGAGGCGTGAGTCTATTCTGCGGAACAAGTCCCCTGCACCGAACTCACAAGCTCAACAAAAGCCGCAGCGAAATTCTGCATATTATTACCGACACTGTGTCATACGCAGCATCACGATTTCGTATAGTGGCCTTCAGTCCCGAGGACGCCAGCCGTACCGAAGTCGACTACCTGTGTGAGTGCTACCGCGAAGCCATCGATGCCGGAGCCACCACGATCGGGTTTCCAGACACGGTCGGCCTGTTGACGCCAGAGAAAGCTCGCGACTTCATCAAGGCCATTCAGGACGGCGTCCCAAATCTGGACCGCGCTCTGCTGGCCGTTCATTTTCACAATGATCTGGGACTAGCCGTTGCCAATACGCTGGCCTGTATCGACGAAGGTGCAAACGTCGTACAATGCACTGTCAACGGTATTGGTGAACGCGCCGGCAATGCGTCGCTGGAAGAAGTCGTCATGGCCCTGACACTGCACGCAGACCAATACAATCGCAGTCATTCAATTGACACAACTAAGCTGGCACCACTCTGCCGTCTGGTTGCTGAACTCACTGGCGTGGCAATTTCTCGTATGAAACCAATTGGCGGATCGAATATCTTCGCCACCGAAGCCGGCATTCATCAGGATGGCCTGCTAAAAAATCCCGACACCTATTTGCCATTCCGTCCTGAACTCGTTGGCGGACCGGATATTCAACTTGTGCTTGGCCGACACAGCGGTCGCCGCGCTGTCGCGCATCGATTGCTCGAACTGAATCTGAACGCCACAGAGGAAGAAGTGGCATTGATCATCGTGTTGATTAAACAGCAACCCAAAGGAGTCGTGATTGATGACGACTTACTGCGGCAGCTTTGGCTGTTATTGTGAGAGCTTTGTAAGTTGGTGTATACTTGTCGGCAGGTTGCGGAAGCCTTTCGTTCTTCGAGGATTGGAGTTGTCCATGTTGCCAAATGCAGCTGTCGCGCGGACCTTTGCGGACCATCTTATTCTACTGGGCGGAATTCCCGCTGATCGCGTTCATGCGGATCCTCCGCCGGGTTCGGCCACCATCCATGATTGGATTGCTGCGGTCGATCGCGGTGATGTGTGTGAATTGGTAGACGGAACTTTAGTGGATCGACCGATGGGCTTTTATGAATCTTTGTTGGCGGTGTGTATAGCAAAATATATCAGTCTGGCCGCCGACAACGGTCGCCTGGGAGTAACCAGTGGCGAACAGGGCTTCATCCGGTTGGGAGAATCTCAGGTTCGCGCCCCCGACGTCGCGTTCTTTCTGCGAGCAAATTTACCGGAAGGCCGATTGCCTTCCGAGCGAGTGCCTGCGATCTGTCCCGACATCGCAGTGGAAATCCTGAGTCCGTCAAACACCATGGCGGAGATGGCTCAGAAACGCAAAGAGTATTTTCAGGGCGGCTGTCGATTGGTCTGGATGGTCGATCCAGGTGCCCGGAACGTCGCCGTCTACCGTTCACTGCTTCAGGTGGAAATCATCGGTTGGGATTCGTATCTTGTGGGCGGAGATATTCTACCCGAATTCAAAATGCTTGTATCTGAATTGTTCAACGAGGTTGACGGGCAATGACTGTAAAGTCGCCTAATTTAGACAGCGCCAGCTGTTGCGGAAACCAAGCGTTCTTAAAACCCGACGCATCAGCGAGGGACTCATCACAACCCGACGCGTCAGCGAGGGATACGGGGCCAAACAGCCTAAACTCAATCCCTCACTTACGTTTGAAATTTTGGATAAACTGACGCTGCCCAACTCCGGAATCCGGAAGTTTTATCAGAACTGTTCCAATCGGGGAGATCTTTGAAACATGACGGATATTCAATCTCGGCTAATCAGCCTCTGTAGGATTGCGATGGCAGCGACTGGCGTCGGACTTTCGGCCCTCGTTGCCGAAGCCGAAACACCCAACTTCGTGATCATCAATATTGACGACATGGGATACGCCGACATTGGGCCGTTTGGCTCGACGCTCAATCGCACTCCACATCTGGATCGCATGGCGAAAGAAGGCCGTTTGCTGACATCGCACTACGCAGCGCCAGTGTGTTCGCCGTCACGCGCGGCATTGATGACAGGTTGTTATCCAAAACGTGTATTGCCAATTCCGAGCGTCTTGTTTCCTGCAGCCTCAGTGGGGCTGAATCCGGAAGAGGTCACGATCGCAGAAGTCTTAAAATCGAAGGGATACGCCACGGCATGTGTTGGTAAATGGCATCTCGGCGATCAGGCAGAATTCCTGCCGACAGCACAAGGCTTCGACTCGTATTTTGGCATTCCGTATTCCAATGACATGGGCACTGCTGAAGAAGGCTCCAAAAGCGATCTCGGCGCACCACTGCCAAAGCGGAATCCGGAAGCGACTAAGAAGCAGGGAACCGCTGACAACGATCCCACGGGGCTCAAGGGAATGAACCAACCACCGTTGCCGCTGCTTCGTGACAATAAGTTGTTTGAAGGAGTGAACGCAGCTCAGCATCAGACGCTGACACAACGATACACCGAAGAAGCCGTGAAATTTCTACATGACAAAAAAGACGAAAAATTCTTCCTGTACCTGGCGCATTCTGCGATCCATTTTCCACTTTATCCGGGTAAAGAGTTTCATACCAAGTCCACCAACGGGTTGGTTGGCGACTGGATCGAAGAAGTCGACTGGAGCGTTGGTCAGGTTCTCGACACGATTAGAGAACTCAAGCTGGACAGGAACACGCTTGTCATCTTCACATCGGACAACGGCGGCACGCCAAGATCAGTTAACAAGCCGCTGCGAGGTTTCAAAGGCAGCACATGGGAAGGCGGCATGCGAGTTCCCACAATCGCATGGTGGCTTGGAAAAATTCCAGCGGGAACCAGTACCGCTGAGATCACAGGCATGATGGATTTTCTGCCAACATTCGCGGCATTGGCTGGTGCTGAGCTGCCGAGTAAAAAACTTGACGGCTGCGACATCTCACCGTTACTCATTGGACGCGACAACGCAAAATCCCGGCACGACGTTTTCTACTATTTCAAAGGCTTGAAACTGGAAGCTGTCCGCAAAGGGCCATGGAAGCTGCATCTTGCCGTGGCCGAACAGGTTAGCAATGGCAAGGCAAGAAACAAAGGTCTAAAGCAGCCTGAAGCAAAATCAGCCCCTTCACAGCAACTTTACAATCTTGCTGACGACATCGCCGAATCCAGTAACGTCGCGGAAGCAAATCCTCAGGTTGTCGCAGAACTTCTGGCACTGGCGGAAGCTATGGAGGCCGATCTGGGCACTGACAAAATTGGCCCGGGTTGTCGAGCCATTGGCCGCGTCGAAAATGCGGTACCGATTATTAACCAGGATGGCACAACGAGTCCTGCGTTCCGATAACCGGATCTTTGCAGTATCCGGACACAAATTCGTAAGATCTGCTCTTCAAACCAGCAGTTGACTGTCTACAATGCGACTTGTAGAAGATGCTGAACTGATCAGCGGAACTCGGGGGCGATCGGAATCGACTGGGTTACTGGCAATCAGGGTGGCGTGCCGAGGTTGATCAGCTGGCCTCGTAAAAAGCCGATCAACAATAACTGCAAAACCGCAGTTCTCTCTCGCAGCTTAGAAATAAGCTACGCTGACCTAAGGATCCCCGCCTAAGGAGCCGACCGTCAGTTGCAAATTTGGGCTGGCATCAGTTCAACCGTTCGTTACGGCTGATGTGAGATTTGTGATGAACTGGTGATGGATGGTTTTGTTTGCTGAACCTCTCCATTGCGACTTAATCAACAAACTACGCACGTAGATGCTTTGGTTGTGGGACAACAGGACGGGGGTTCAATTCCCCCCGCCTCCATTATTGGCCACTTTGTGATTCGTTACAAGGTGGCCTTTTTTTATTGGTTTATGCTAAAATCGCAGCCATTCAAGGACCTGCGTCGTGCTATCGGTGGCCAATTTGGTGGCCAATTAGACGTTTCTCGGTGGCCAATAAGCGGGTCCAAACCTCTTGGGTCCACTACTGATGACCGATAAAAAGGGACGTGTCATTCGCCACCACAAAGAGCGGTCAGATGACGGCAAAGGGTTCAGTCGATTGATCGCTGGAAAGCGATTTCGACTCCCCGCTGGCGTGTCCAGCCACGAGGCCGACTTGAGGTTTGGGTTGATCGAGCGTTTGTGGGTAGACAACGAATTTTTTTGCCGCCAACACCACCTTGAGTTCGAGTGGACATACATCGCTTTGTGGGCAGCAGAGCAAATTCGAATCGGCATTCCACGGATTCCCCAGCCACCGATTGACGATGTCCTTGCGAGTTTTGGCGATTCTAGTTGGCCGAGGGAACTGCAACACATTGTTGATGAGCGAACCGATGAGACGCTTCGCACCAACTATCCGAGCAAAATTGACGACCTCTATTGGGACGAAGCAAAAGCATTCTTCGAGTTTCTGTGCGATTCGTTCCCCACCGTGAACTGGCTTCTGCCTGAAACGCACGCTGGCGACGTTATCAATTTTCACGAGAAGCAGGCGCGGTCGAGCATCGAGAGACTAGCTCAGGCGAAAAATCACACCGACTTCCCATCGTTTCCACCGCCACTCAAATCAATCACCTGACACCGCCGTCTTGGGTGACGAGGAGAAAAGCTCAACCGGGCTACTTCTTCGCCTTCCGCTCGGCTTCGACTTGTGAGAGGAGACCGGATGCTGACACGCCCAACGCATCACAGATGCGGAAAAGAAGGTCCACGGTCGGCGACTGCTTGTCGTGCTCCAGAATGCTGATGTACGAACGGTCGATCCCCGCCGCATAGGAAAGCTTTTCCTGCGTCATCTTCGCCGCTGTACGAGCCTTTCTGAGTTCATTGCCCAACATTGACGCAGGGTAAGCCGATTGCACCTTTCAGTCTGTTAAATATAGTCCACATGTATAGGACAATCGCAGCCGTTTTGCCATCGCTTCATCACGCAGCAGAGAGTAACGACATGCCCCAAGAATGGTTTGTCCGTCGAGGGGACATCGAAGGAGGCCCGATGACGCCGCAGGCACTCAAGCAATCCGGTCCTGAGCCTGTTTTCATCCCGCTCTCGCTCAGAGAGAAGAAGAGATTCAGACACGCAGTACGAGGAAGCACCGACCATGCCAATTGAACCTGTATTTGAGGACGAAGCGGACGATCTGATCGACCGGACGATTTGAACGGGTGGCTGAAATCATTGGATAAACCGCAGTGGTTTGTTCGTCGGGGCAATGAGATTGAAGGCCCATATACGCTTAGTGATTTTTTCAAACTGCCGTTAGGGTCGAGATTCAACACTTTCCCTTCCGATTTCTGTCCAGCACTATTGCCTACCGACCTCATTCGGGCACCGGGGCAAACTGAATGGCAACCTGCCGGAACGATCAAAGGCTTATTCAACGAGCTGGTGTTGCGAAATGCTGCCGCAAACTTTAAGCAGGGTGATCTCAATTCACTTCAGGACGCATTTCTATCACTGAGTCAGATTATCGACGATCCGCAGGAATGTTCCGACAGACATGTGTGGTGGAAGAGAGGAGAGTGCCAGCAACTCATGGCTGAGCGTCGGATGACATGTCAAATGTCATCTCGCTGTTCCAAGCGGCTCATCACGATTTTTCACATTCGGTCAAAGCCGATCCCTACAGCTACGCCAAGCTTATGTTGTCAAAGGACGGGAGGCACTGGTTTCCTCAGCATCCGATCTACCTGCCAGCCTACCAAGATTTCTTTGACGATCCTGATCGACTGCTGCCGTGGAGTTGTGACCGTGCGATGATTTGTGCCGCCGAGAGTCTTGCAGCGATGGGAAGCCAAGCCGCTCCGATGATTCCCACCTTGGAGTCTATAGTGCCCCGCTTAGGGATTTTTGTCACACGTCCAATTCAACGTATTTCGAAGCAATTCACCAATCAACCAGTCGATGAATGGCAAGCACTGCTCGACCGTGTTGAGAAAGAACTGCAAATCTATCCAACATCTCAAGACCGGTTCGACCTTGAGCACCCCTTGACAGTTGAAGATGTAAAACGAGGGGAGTCAGAACTCATTGAACTTCTTGACGACAACAATTGGGCAGTGCGTGCGAAAGCGGCATGTATCCTTCGGTGTAAAGTGCAGAATCCGAGAAACAAAACGGTTCTGGCACTTTTCCGACATCTTGGGCAAACCGAGCGACGGGGAAACGTCCGTGGACAATGTATCTTGGGCTTGGCTGGGTTCGCCAAGTCAGGGAGGTTAAACCCTCTGACAAACGACGATTTAGACCTTTTGCCGACCGATGAACTTGTGACGGGCTTATTGGTTCGGCTCAAGAACGATAGGGCATCCCCCGTCCGAGGAATTGCAGGCAAGGCACTGCCGGTATTTACTCCTGCCTATACAATGGTGATTCCAGCACTTGTGTCGGCACTTGCTGAATCACAGGAAGTGAATCTGACACGAGATCTGGTGCAAGCGTTAGGGAATTGCGGTCCTCCTGCTTCGGAGGCCCTCCCATTGATTCCGCTGTTCAAGCCACATGGAAACGACAGCACCGGCGAGCTTGTCAAAGCGGTGGCGATATTTCAGATCGCCCCAGTCGATTATCAAGAGGCACAGAAGTCGTTTGCCACGATCCTAAAGCATCTTCGCTGGCAGCCGATTGGAGCGTCGGTTTCAGTCCCACGTGAACGCCGAGACGCCGCATTGACGGCACTCTTGAGCGTCCCAATCAACGAAACACTTCGGTTGAAATTGATTCTGGAGCGAATGATATTCGATGAATCCGCCCGAATCCGGTGTCTGTCTGCTCAAGCGTTGATCGACATCGACAAAGAGTTCGCCAGAAACGCTGGTGCGTACTTGGTATTAGATAGCATCCGTTGCATGTGACTGACGGTAAGAATGAGTGGTTCCAAGACACCCGCTTGACGAGTGTTGTTCCGCACAATCCTGTGTCCAGAAAGAGACCATGAGCAGACTTGAAGATCCTTATCGCAACAACACCTACCAAGAACTGGCAAGCATCAGGGCCAACACTCAGGCGAGTGTGGCGTTTCAAGCCCTGCAAACGGGCCTCTTGGCTCAGATGTCTGGGTCAATGAATGGCATTCACGCCGAAATGGCGAATGTCCGCCAGCAACAGAGCGAAGCTCTTGCAATTCAGCAAGAACTTCTCAATCGAGAACAAATTCAGGGCCATCTCGAAGAGTTGGTTTTTCAAGCCGAAAAGCTAGTGGTTGAGTGCTCGAAGACGACGACCGATATCCCCGCTTCGTCCCGTTATTTTTTGCTGATGGGAGTGCTAGGCAAGATCAAGAAAGACGGCATCGGTACACCGATTATCAAAGGCCGGGAAAACAAGGCGGCGTTCGAAAAAGTCGTCAATGATACGAAAACTCTGACTCAGCGATTGCTGCAGGATACAGAGGTTCAAGAAGCAGTAGAGTGGGCGGAGGCGGAACGGTTAAGAAAGATTGCTGAACAAAAGCAACTGAAGGCGAAGAGGATTCAGGAACAAAAGGAACTGAAGGACAAGAAAAATCAAGAACAACAGGAACTAAGAGCATCCATCTGTAAACTGGAGCAGCAAATCAAATCGCTGCAAGGGGGAGTTAAAGACGGTGCCAATTAAAGTGGTGGCAACCGAGTGGTGGGAGAAAGCCAAGCCAAAGCTGCCCGCGTGGGAAAAAGACAAAGTGAAGTTCACACTCATGATCTGCTTCGGTATTCAGGCAGTTCTCCTCGGAACACCAATTGTCGTTGTTGGCGTAGCCTTGGAGGCCATTAAGCGAACTAATGAACTGAATCATGACATAAATAAGCAGGTTGCTTCCTTCAAGCAACAGGTGGCAAAGTTGCAGGCACGAACATCGCTCCAAAACTAACCTGATACTGAACCTCCGTTACGGAGTCTTGTCCTCTTTGGCGTCGTGAGTCGAAAACAATTCTTTTGCAGCAAAGATCGAATGAACAATCCTCGACCATCCTACGTTATTGGCCACATCGCCGACTATCTCGGCATCTCTGCCGGAAAAGCCAATGGAATGCCAGTGGGCGTTCTGACCTTCCGGCCACACGTCACGTCGCCACAACCGCAGAATCTGATGATCTCCCGTGCCCACCTCGAACGGCTCCGGGAAGACATTGAATTCCTACTGACTCACTCTGCATTCCTGAAAGACGGGGAACCGTCCGAAATCACGCTCGCCGAGATGGAGGCTATTCACGAACGCCTTGGTTGAGGTTGTTTTACTGACAACCATCAAGCGGGTGTCACGATGACTCAAAGAAAACGGGGCGTCCTTGCCCCTGCGTGTTCATGCCAATGCGTCGGCTAATTCAAGGGACTTCACGCTGATTTGCAGTCCCTTCGTGATTGTCCGACCGGCACGAGGAACCTTTGGTAATTCAGCCAGCAAATCTTTCTTCACAGCTTCAACGGCGGCGTTCACATCATCGATGCGGCTCTTGATTCGGCAGTTCTTACAGGCATTTTCGTCCATTGCTTCTGTGATCGCTTCACGTAGCAATTTGATGGCTGTGTCCTGAGCGAGTCCTGACTTTTCCCAGAACAATGCAAGGACCGAGATCAGTGGAACGCTGGTTGTCGGAGTGATCCGCTGGTCAGCTTGTTTCTCCACATAGCCGCTCAAACGCACGACGAATTCTTCATCAATGCGATGAGTTCCGGGCGTCAAGTTGGCGTCTTCGTCTTTCCAAGCTTTAGCGATCAGAGCCTTGAAGAGATTTGTCATAGTGTCCTCCATGTTTTGGTGATTGGTGGTGGTTTGGTTGTCGTTCAACAAGCGGGTGTCTGGACATCAAGGTCGCAATTGCGATCTTGATTGCTGAAATACAAAATTTGGAAAGCTGGAAAATAAAAACACCGAGCGGGACGCCTTAGTGATCAATGTGGACTTCTTGACTTCGCTTGTAGCGGCTGAATTACGTCAATCGCTGGCCAGCCGATATGACGGTTCGTGCAGCTATGCTTGCGTTGAAGTCGAGGTCGGTCACGATCACGTCAGGCATCCCGGCTAGGTTGCCCCGATCAGGACAGTCAACAAGCGGGTGTCTAGTGATGAAAGGCAGATGGAGGCATGATGTGCCATACTCGTGGCCTCCAGCGTTAAATGCAGGTACAATGTTGCCGGACTAATCGTCGCCGCAGCAAAGGCGACTTTCGAGCCGAAAGAATTGAAATGAATCGCAGGCGTTACAAGTCACCAATCCCAAAGTCAGCCAGAGAGGTTGTTGACAAAGCGTATTCGGACGGAGCAAAGGAAGCATCGAGTTATTTTGTTGGACGAACGATGGTTGGACGTAGAGTTTGGTGGGATGATGGTCAAACCGTCTTTTTGGAATACGGCGTGAAGGATGGCAAAAAGCACGGCAACGAAATGCAATTTCACAGGAACGGACTGCTCTTATCAGTTGAACCACATCGAGATGGAAAAGCACACGGCAAGGCTACGCAGTTTGCGGCAAACGGATCGGTGCTTATTTGTTATGTATTGAAGAATGGGGTCGGAATGGACCTCTGGTGCGATGACGATGGGAATCTGTCAGAAGAACATTACTACCCTGCCAAAGGTGAGCTTGGGTATAACCGATGGTGGAATGAGGACAATAAGTCAATTTGGCGGGAAGAGTCGTGGCTCGACGGTCTTGGATGGCATGGCATCCTTCGAGAATGGAATGGCAAGGGAAGATTATGCCGGGGGTTCCCACAGTTCTACGTTAACGGTCAGCGATTGACCAAAAGTCAGTACCTGAGAGCATGTCAAACTGACCAATCGTTTCCGCCATATGATCCGGAACAGAATCAACCATTCCGCACGCTTCCAAGCGAGTATCTTGCTCAAAGACCAAAGAGACGAATGAAAGGTGGAGTCCAGGACCATTGAATTGGACTTAGACTCCATCAAGAAGGCGTAGGCGTCCCTGCACGAATCGATGGTCCTGCTACGCCATCACAAGGTCTTCAGTTTCGGCTGATTCAGGGACCAGTTCCGGCGTTCGGCTGTAGCTCAGAATGTGATCCACAGCTTTGTTGGCTTGAGCAGCAGCTTTGAAAATGAATTTCGAATCTGCTTTCAACGCCGCAAGCCAGTTCTGAAGATAGGCAGCGTGATTTTCGAGATTCGTCGTGGTCGGCAGATTCAGTTCACCCATCGTCAAACAGGCACCAATTTCAGCCACGAGTTCGGCATACGCATACGAGTTCTCTGCCTCAGCACGATCAAATCCGATTCGCCCCTCAGACCAATGGCAAAGCTCATGGAAAGTGGTTTCGTAAAACGACTCTGCCGAAATGAATTGGCTTCTAATGGGAAGCTGGATGAAGTCCTCAGAAGGGCTGTAGTACGCCTGATTTCCGCCATACCGAATGTCAGCATTGGTAGCGAGAATTGCAGCGTCTGCATTTTCATACCGCTCTGTGGTGTCGTTCTGTGGCTCACCGAATCCAACACGGAACTTGTCGAGTCCGTTTGTCTGTTCGGCATTGAAAACCGTGAACTGACGCAAGAAAAAGAACCGGTCTTTCACATCGTCACCGGACTCATTGACTCGATCACGTTCTACGGATTTGAAAAACACAACTTGTGTACCTTTCTCACCTTTTCTGACGCAGTGACCATTCTGTTTGATTTGTTGAAATGTCCCAAACCATTTACTTTTGAAGCCGCCCTTCATAGCAGCGATTTGAAGCAGCAGTTGATTGATGCCACGGTATGGTTTGCCAGTGCTCATCGACGTGTGAAGTCCGGGAGCATTTTTATCGTTCGCCCACGGGCGTTTCCAAGGCGGCAATCCGCCAGTCTGAAGGGCTTCGATGATTGTGTTTGTGATTGTCTGGCGAATTTCTGATGGACTTTGCATTTCACTGGCTCCTTGTCGTTGATTTGAAGTAACGACAAGCAAGCGGGTGTCTGCGATGACATCAGAAGTCAGGAATCAATCTGTTAATCGGTGGCAGAAATTGTGCGAATATGCGGAGTCTTGAAATACGACACCCGCTTGATCAGGTTTGGACCACTGGTGGCAGTTATTAGCTGACCTTGATGAACCGGCTTCTCTTCTTCCCACGGCACCCACATCAACGCCATAGACAAGAGGGTGTCACAGGTGGTGCAGGTAGTGCAAGCAAAATGGCAGTTTTGTTTCCATTCAAGATTTTACATTTTCTGCTTTTTGTATTTTCCAGAAAAAAAGAGGAATTTGCGTAGCCGCCCATTTTCGATTGGGGTTTCGGAGAATTGATGGATTTGTTACCCGTTCGTCATGTCTGACGTTGCACGACTACAAATCGATCCGCGGGAGCTGACGATTGCTGAGCAAGCGAATCAGATCGCCGAGCTATCGAAA
>Ga0209702_10001765_pt1 | contig 39760 bp, 39 predicted proteins | sample FRY01_FD_187210 | JGI IMG/M metagenome (GOLD analysis project Ga0209702, IMG submission 187210) | Freshwater microbial communities from Lake Fryxell liftoff mats and glacier meltwater in Antarctica - FRY-01 (SPAdes) (version 2) | ecosystem: Environmental > Aquatic > Freshwater > Ice > Glacier...
AGGCGAACACTATTGTGTCTTGATTTTGCGCCACTGATCTTTCATTCTGTGGCCTTTGCAAAATGAGACAGAGGCAGGGTTTATGGAACTAAGCGGTAAAACAGCATTCATTACTGGCGGGGCCAGCGGGCTGGGCCTGGCGACAGCAGAGAATTTTGTTGCTGCAGGCGCCAGCGTGTTTTTGTTTGATCTCGACGCTGAGCGAGTGCGCAATGCCGCAGAGACCATCGGCAGTGCTGCGGGCTGGGCGGCTGGTGATGTCAGCGATGAAGATCAGGTGAAGGCTGCGGTGAGCAAAGCCTGCGAGCAGTTTGGGACGATTCATATCAATGTCAATTGTGCCGGTATTGGCGGTGCCAATAAGACGGTTTCCCGCGATGGGCCTATGCCACTGGAGAAATTTGCACGGGTGGTGCGGGTGAATTTAATCGGCACTTTTAATGTTCTGCGGCTGTGTGCTGAGGTCATGCAACACAATGATTCGGCTGCATCTCAGGGTGAGCGTGGCGTCATTATCAATGTGGCCTCGGTTGCTGCTTACGACGGTCAGGTCGGTCAGGCGGCTTACAGCGCTTCAAAAGGTGGAATTGCTGCAATGACGCTGCCGATTACGCGTGATCTCGCCGGTCAGGGTATTCGAGTCATGACTATCGCACCGGGATTGTTTGAAACCCCCCTGCTTAATTCGCTGCCTCAGGAAGTAAAAGACTCACTGGCCGCGATGCCACAGTTTCCTAAACGGCTGGGACTGCCTGCTGAATTTGCCGAGACCGCCGCGCATATCGTGCGCAATACCTATTTGAATGGCGAAGTAATCCGATTGGATGCCGGCATTCGTATGGCTGCAAGGTAGCGTAAAAACATTGTCTGCAACCCTTAATCAACCTTTTATAAGAACCCGCTGCACACTGCTTTACCGGAGGCACGATGTTTGAAAACTACACCCCACCGTGGATGGATGAAGAGCTGCTGATACTGCGCGATTCCGTCAGAAAATTTTATCAAAAAGAGTTCGTGCCATTGGTCCCGAAATGGGATGCCCAGGGTTGTGTTGACCGCGACGCGTGGTACAAGGCCGGAGAAGCGGGCATCCTCTGCGCATCAATACCTGAACAATACGGTGGCGGCGGCGGCAGTTTCAAACATGAAATGGTTATCGCCGAAGAAATGGGCCGCTGCGGCGTTACCGGTATCGGTAATTCTGTGCACTCGGGCATTGTGGCGCATTACATCAATAATTATGGCAGTGAAGCACAGAAGCAACACTGGCTGCCCAGGATGGCAACCGGTGAAATGGTTGCTGCCATCGCAATGACTGAACCTGGCACGGGTTCAGATTTACAGGCCGTTTCGACGAGCGCCGTTAAAAAGAACGGCAATTACATAATCAATGGTCAGAAGACCTTTCTGACTAATGGCCAGCTTGCCAACCTGATTTGCGTGGTGGTGAAAACTGATCCTGCGGCAGGTGGCAAAGGGGTATCTCTGGTCATGGTTGAAACTGATAATCTCGAGGGCTTCCGGCGCGGACGCAATTTGGACAAAATCGGTTTGAAAGCGCAGGACACCTCAGAAGTTTTTTTTGATGATGTCGCAGTGCCGGTAGAGAACCTGCTGGGAGATCAGGAAGGTCGTGGCTTTGTTCAACTGATGGAGCAGTTGCCGCAGGAGCGTTTGATTATCGCTGTCAGCGCCTGTGTGGCGATGGAAATGGCGCTCAAATATACCTCTGAATACGTCAAGGATCGCAAAGCCTTTGGTAAACGCATTCTGGATTTCCAGAACACCCAATTCAAACTGGCAGAGCGCTATACCGAGGCTAAAATTGCACGGGTATTTGTTGATGACTGTGCCATGAAACTGGCTGAAGGCAAACTGGACGCCACCACTGCGGCCATGGCGAAATGGTGGACAACGCAGAAGGAATGCGAAATTATCGATGAATGCCTGCAATTCTTTGGCGGCTACGGATACATGATGGAATACCCGATAGCAAAAATGTATATCGATTGCCGAATCCAGAAAATTTACGGCGGCAGTAATGAAATCATGAAACTGCTGATAGCGCGGGATATCTGATGAATGCTGATTGAACACTACGCGCAGTCCAACATTAGTAGTACTCTCAGCCGCAGCTGAAGCAGAAGGAAGAAAAATGTTTTTTACCTTACTGATCATTACCTTTGGCCTGTCAGTGACCGTCTCTTATACGGCTGCCCGGGTTTTTCGAAAACCGATTGGCGAGATCTTCAGCCGCATCATTCAGGATCAGATCAGCACCGCATGGCAGCGTTATGTCATGTTTGCCACCTATGTCGTCGGCATTTCAGGCGGGGTGCGGATTTATGAACTGGAGCGTTACATCAGCGCGCAATCTGTAGAGATGGAAGTACTGCAGCTGACGATGGAGCGCTGGGTGCTGGAGATCTATCGCACCATAATCGCGAGTCTGCAAAGCATTGCATGGATGTATCTGGTGGTGTTTGTGGTCGCGCTGATTGCCTATGTGATTGTGCGCGGCTTTGAGCTGCGGCGGCGAAGCCCGGATGCCGGATGACTGTTACCGCGTTTCAGGCACTGACCTGTCCGCTCGATGGTGATGCGCTGGAGCGTGTCGATTCACTGTGGCGATGTGCCGCCGGCCATAGTTTCGATATTGCCCGTGAAGGCTATATCCACCTGTTGCCGGTCCAGAACAAACGCTCACGTGACCCCGGCGACAGTAAGGCGATGGTCGCCGCTCGCAGCCGATTTTTGAACGGCGGCTCCTATCAGCCGATTGCTGCCGCGGTGAACCAGGCCGTGCTTGCTGATCTCCCCGACAATGCCAGCCTCAGCTGTCTCGATGCAGGCTGCGGCGAGGGTTACTATCTGCGCGAACTGGCCGGCGCGATACATGCTGAGCAGACCCTGGCGGTGCTGGGTCTGGATATTTCCAAGTGGGCCATTATTGCTGCAGCAAAACAACAGCGGGAGCCGTGCTGGGTGGTGGGCAGCAACGCCAATCTGCCTGTGCAATCCAGCTCAGTGGATCGAATTCTGTGTCTGTTTGGATTTCCAGTTTATGCGGAATTTGCACGGGTTTTACAACCGGACGGCGTGTTATTACAAGTTGATGCCGGGCCTGACCATCTGCGCGAATTGCGCGAAATTATCTATCCATCCTTAAAACCTGACCCCCGTGCCGTCATCACTGCCCCGCCGGGCTTCAGCACGCTGAGCAGCGACAGCGTGTCTTATCCATTGCAGCTCAGCAGCGCCGAACAGATCGCCGATCTGCTGGCCATGACCCCGCATCTTTATCGCGCCAGTGCTGAGGGTCGCGCAGAAGCTGCACTGCTCACCGAACTTTCAGTGACCGTGGATGTCCGGCTGTTGCGCCTGGTCAGAACGCACTGAACAGATTTGTACTGATCAACGCCTCCTGAAAGCCTCGCCATCAGAATATTTTAGTAGGTTTTATCTCCGCACTTTTCCTTAATGAAGTGTATGATCAGAAGTCACAACGGAGAAAAATTATGGGAAATCAACAACTATCAGGCATTGTGCTGCTTGTGGTCGGATTAATACTGCTTTTCTTCGGTTGGCAATCAACCGAGTCTGTCGGCGAGCAGTTAACTGAAGCTGTGACTGGACGTTTCACCCAGGAAACCATGCTATATCTTATAGCAGGTGCGGTAGCAGCTATCGCTGGACTCTATATGTTGATCACGCGGAAATAGCATCACTTCTGTTACCGGAATTTCCACGGCCCTCTGGCGCGTTTGCGGGGGCTGCTGGATTTTATAACCTCCATTTCTGAGCCATTCACGTAAGCACCTATCTGTATCCCGGATCGAAACGACCCCGTCCTCGTTGAAGGCAATGGTACTGCTCTCCAGCCTGTTTAAAGCAATTGTATCGTCGTCGGAATTTTGAATTACGGATACTATTCTCACCTGCTCCAAATCGATCGCCAGCCCAGAGGATATGTAGCGTGGAAAAACTGGAAGCCACGGTCAGCACATTTGACAAATACGCTGAACAGTATCAGCCAAAGTACCTGAACTACGCACCATACGTAGAGACCTGCGAAGCCCTCTCCAATCTGATTACGAAAGATGACGCAGAGTCAGTTGCTTATTTTTGCAGAATGAAACTCTGGAATTGCCGATTCACCTGTGCCTTGCTAGGATGGGCGTCGATCGGGCCCATGGACCAGAACCCTCTTGGCTAGCCAGGTTCCGCCCAAGTTCGGCCTGTTGCCCGAAGTTACCAAAATAAGAGGATTAGCCCCAGCCATGAACAAGCAGATACGCCCGCGTGCGACACCCGGTATCCCCAAATCTCCCACTGGCATCACCGGCCTCGATGAAATCACCGGCGGCGGACTGCCCACGGGGCGGCCGACGCTCGTGTGCGGGGGCGCGGGGTGCGGGAAGACGATGCTGGCACTGGAGTTTCTCGTGCGCGGGGCGGTAGAGTTCGACGAGCCGGGCGTGTTCATGATGTTCGAGGAAAATGCGGCGGAGCTGACGGCCAATGTGCGCTCGCTCGGCTTCGACCTTGATCGGCTCGTGAAGCAGAAAAAGATCGCGCTCGATCACGTCCACATCGAGCGCAGTGAGATCGAGGAGACCGGCGAGTATGATCTCGGAGGGCTCTTCATCCGACTCGGTCACGCCATTGACTCCATCGGAGCGAAGCGCGTAGTGCTCGATACCGTGGAGGCGCTCTTCGCCGGGCTGCCGAATCACGGCATCCTCCGCGCGGAGCTGCGTCGGCTGTTCCGCTGGCTGAAGGATCGCGGGATGACGGCGATCATCAATGGCGAGAAGGGCGAGGCGTCGATCACACGTTACGGGCTGGAAGAGTATGTGGCCGATTGCGTGATCACGCTTGACCATCGCGTGATGGGGTAGATTTCCACCCGTCGGCTGCGCGTGCTGAAGTATCGCGGCTCGGCGCACGGCACCAACGAATACCCCTTTATCATTGGCGAGCGCGGCTTCTCTGTGCTGCCGATCACATCACTGCGGCTCGATCACCGGGCGCCGATCGAGCGCCTTTCTACAGGCATCGCGCGGCTGGATGACATGCTCGGCGGAAAGGGCGTGTACCGCGGCAGCAGCGTGCTCGTCTCAGGTGCACCGGGCACGGGCAAGAGCAGCATCGGCGCAAAATTTGCGGAGGCTGCCTGCCGCCGCGGCGAGCGCGCGCTGCTTTTCGCCTACGAGGAATCGAGCGCGCAGATCGTGCGCAACATGCACTCCATCGGCATCGACCTCACGCCATGGATCAAGCAGGGACTGCTGCAAATCCATGCCTCACGCCCTAGCCTGCAGGGAGAGGAGCAACATCTCGTAAAGACGCACGACGCGGTGAAGGCCTTCCGTCCGACGCTGTTCGTGGTCGATCCGATCAGCAATCTCTCTATCGAGGAAAATAACGCAGAGGTGAAGCCGACGCTGCTGCGACTCATTGATTTCCTGAAGCAAGAACAGATCACCACGCTCTTCACCAGCCTCACCACGGGCGGCAACGGCACTAACGCGTCCGAGGATTCGCAGATCGCCGTGTCGTCGCTCATGGATGTGTGGCTGCTGCTGCGCAATGTGAAGTTTAACGGCGAGCGCAACCGCATGATTTTCGTGCTCAAAGCGCGCGGCATGGCGCACTCGAACCAGGTGCGCGAGTTCGTGCTCAGCAACGCGGGCATCGATCTCGTCGACGTGTATCTCGGCGCGGACCGCGTGCTCACGGGCACCGCACGGGTGGCGCAGGCGGCGCATGAACTTTCCGTCGCCGAGTTGCGCCGCGAGGATCACGAACGCAAACTGCGGCAACTCGCCGCCAAACGAAAGGCTATCGAGGCGCAGATCGCCGCGCTGTATGCGCAAGGCGAGGTCGAAGACGCCGAGGTGAAATTCACCATCGCGCAGGAGACTTTGCAGGAGCAAACCACGCAACTAAACAGCGCGGCCATGGCGCAATTGCGCGGCGGCAACAAAAGCGGCAACGTATCGAAAAAAGGATCCCGATGAACACGACCAGGAACTACGAACTGCGGCTCTACGTTGCAGGCCAGACGGAGAAATCGCTCGTCGCGCTTGCCAATCTGCAGCGTATCTGCGAAACGCACCTCACCGGGCAATACCGCATCGAGATCATTGACCTGCTCAAGACGCCGCAGCTCGCCGCAGGCGACCAGATCTTCGCCCTGCCGACGTTGGTGCGCCGGTTGCCCGAGCCAATCAAAAAGATCATTGGTGATCTTTCCAACGAAGAACGCGTGCTCGTCGGCCTCGATGTACAGCCAGTGAAAGAGTGAGCTTGATGAAAATGAAAGATGCACCTTCAGATAACCTCGCAGCCTTTGAAGCCGCTGCCGCCGTGCAGGATAAGGCCCGTTACGTCCTGCGACTTTACGTCACCGGCACCACGCGGCACTCCACGCGAGCCGTCGTGAATATCCGCAAAATATGCGAGGAGCATCTGCAAGGGCGCTACGAGCTGAGGATAGTGGACATCTTGCAGCACCCAACGCTCCTCGAAAACGAGCAGATCATCGCCGCGCCGACCTTGATCAAAAAACTGCCGCTGCCACTGCGCCGTTTTATCGGCGACATGTCGCAAACCGAGCGCATCCTGCGCGGGCTCGATCTCCCTGAGACGAAAAGCTCAGCCCCGTCCCCCCCACAATAGGTAATGACCACCATGACCCCCGCCAGCTCTGCCGAACAACAGCTCCGCGCGGAAAACGCCCAGTTGCGCGCGGCGCTGGAGGAGGCGGAGGATACCTTGCGCGCCATCCGTAGCGGCGAGGTGGATGCCCTCATCGTCGAGACCGCAGACGGCCCGCAAGTTTTCACGCTGCAAGGCCTCGAGTCCGAATCGAACCGTATCCGCGGTGAGATCCTCGCGCAAGTCAGCGACGCGGTGATCGCCGTCGATAACGAAGAGCACGTGACTTACCTGAACGCCGCGGCCGAGCACCGATACGGCGTCCGCGCCAGCGACGTGCTCGGGCGTCAGCTCAGCGAGATTTATACCCGGCAGTGGCCGAGCGCGGAGACGGAAACCGGGATGTGGTCCGCCCTCCGCGAGCACGGGGAATGGCGCGGCGAGATCATCCACCGCACGCACGATGGCCGCGAGATCGTCGTGGAAAAAACCGTTACTGCCCTGCTCGACGCGAACGGTGCGCAGGACGGCCGCGTCGGCGTCTTGCGCGACATCACCACGAGCAAGCGCAATGCGACAGAAATTCAGCGTGTCAACGGCTTGCTCGACACTCTTCTCCACACCGCGCCCATCGGCTTTTGCTTCCTCGATCTGGAACTGCGCTTCTTGCGCATCAATCAACGTCTTGCGGAGATAAACGGCATCTCCGCCGAGGCGCACTTGGGTCGGCAGGTACACGAGATCGTGCCCACACTCATCGACACGCTCAGCGCCGTGACGGGCCGCATCCTGGCGACAGGAGAAGCCGTGTTGAATCACGAGTTCTCCGGTGAAACGCTCTCTGCGCCCGGCGTGACGCGCTTCTGGAATCAAAGCTGGTATCCGGTGCGCGACGGTGCCGGTGAGATCTCGGGTTTCGGCGCGGTCGTCGAGGAGATCACCGCGCGCAAGCAGGCCGAGGAACAGTTGCGCGCGGCTCACGATACTTTCCGACACCTCGTGGAGCACTCGCTATTCGGCATCTATGTGGTGGACGCGGACTTCCGGCTCATGCTGGTGAGCGTCGGGGCGCAGAAGGTGTTTGAAAATGTCCGTCCGCTCCTCGGCCGGGATTTTGCCGAAGTCCTCCGCATCGTCTGGCCCGAGGCCTTTGCCAGCGAAGCGATCGGATTGTTACGCCGTGTGCTGGAAACCGGCGAGCCTTACCACGCTCTGAGCACCGTGCAAGAGCGGGCCGACATCGACGAAGACGAGGCCTACGACTGGAAGGTCGAGCGCATCACCCTGCCCGACGGTCGGCTCGGCGCGGTGTGTCACTTCTACGATCTCTCCGAACGCCTGTGCTACGAGGCGCGGCTGCACGATAACGAAACGCGCATACGGCTGGCCACCGAGGCCACGGGGGTGGGCATCTGGGAACGGAATATCCATACCAATGCACTGCGCTGGGACAGGCAGATGTTCCATCTATACGGCATTGCTCCAACGCCGGATGGTTCCGTGCACTAAAACGACTGGCGCAACGCCTTGCTGCGGGAGGACCTGCCCGAGAATGAGCGCATCCTGGAAGACACCGTGCGCCGCGGTGGTCACAGCTGCCGCGAATTTCGCATCCGCCGGCGCGACGACGGCGCGGTGCGCCACATCGTAAGCGTTGAAACCGTGCGAACGAACGCGCAAGGCGAAACCGAGTGGGTGGTGGGAACGAACCTGGACGTGACCGAGCAGAAAACAGCGGAGATTCAATTGCTGAAGTTAAGCGCCGACTTGTCCGAGGTAGACCGCCGCAAGGACGAGTTCCTGGCGACGCTTGCCCACGAACTGCGCAACCCGCTGGCCCCCATCCGCAACGGCTTGCAACTGATCAAGATGACGGGTGTGCCGGCGGCGAGCATCGAGCAGACCCGCGCCATGATGGATCGCCAACTCACGCACATGGTGCGGTTGATCGATGACCTGATGGACGTGAGCCGCATCACCCGAGGACAGCTCGCGGTGCACAAGGAACCCGTCCCATTAGCGGCGGTCGTGAACAGTGCCGTGGAAGCCAGCCGCCCGCTGGTCGAGCGGATGGGCCAGCAACTTACCGTCACGCTGCCGCAGCAAGCGCTCATGGTCGATGCCGACCTGACCCGGCTGGCACAGGTGTTCCTGAACCTGTTGAACAACGCTGCCAAATACAGCGACCCGGGTGGTCACATTCAACTGAACGTCGAAGGTCACGGGAGTGAGGTGATAGTGACGGTGAAGGATACCGGTATCGGCATCGCCGCCGATCAATTGCCGCGCATCTTCGAGATGTTCACGCAGGTTGATCGGTCGTTGGAGCTGTCGCGGGGCGGGTTGGGGATTGGGCTGACGCTGGCGCATCGCCTGGTTGAACTGCACGGCGGCAGGGTCGAGGCGATGAGCGAAGGGCTGGGCAAGGGCAGCGCGTTTGTCGTGTGTTTGCCGCTCTTGGTCGAGGCGTCGAAACCGCAAGAGTCGGGCGCAGCGGTGGAACACGCCCTCAGGTCGTCATTCCGCATTCTGGTGGTGGACGACAACCAGGATGCCGCCGACAGCTTGGCGGAGATGCTGAAGCTGATGGGCAACGACACCCGCACGGCCTACGATGGGCAAGCGGGGGTGGACGTGGCCGGGGAGTTCCAGCCCGACGTGATCCTGCTCGACATCGGCATGCCGAAGCTCAATGGGTACGACGCGTGCCGCCGCATCCGCGAGCAGACCGGAGGCCAGAGTGTCGTCCTGATTGCGGTGACCGGATGGGGACAGGAAGACGACCGCCGCCGCTCGCAGGCCGCCGGCTTCGATCACCACATGGTCAAGCCGGTGGACCCGCGAGCCATAATGGAACTGCTCGTGGGGTTGGGAGTGGCGCCCTGACTTCGAAGCAGATTACCAACGGCAGCTGCTTTACTGACCGCCATCCGGGCCTGAATTGGATTAACGCCTTTGGCGGTCTGTTTTTATGAAAACTGTAATAAGGAGGTGCAAGCATGCGCGCAATTAAACTGGTATCCGCAATAGTCACCCTGCTGCTCAGCACCCTGGTCGTTGGCCAACAAACGGCTACCGCAACCTTTGCAGGCGGCTGTTTCTGGTGCATGGAACCGCCTTACGACAAACTGGAAGGGGTCATCTCGACCACCTCGGGCTATACCGGAGGCCACGTTGCCACCCCGACCTATGAGCAGGTGTCTGCCGGCGGCACCGGACATACCGAGGCTGTGCAGATTGTTTATGATCCTTCCAAAGTCGGCTATGAAAAACTGCTTGAGGTTTTCTGGAAGAATATTGACCCATTGGATGCCGGTGGTCAGTTCTGTGACCGGGGCAGTCAGTATCGCAGTGCCGTCTTTTTCCATAATGATGAACAGAAACGCCTGGCAACAGCCTCAAAAGCCGAGCTGGAAGCCAATGCTGGACTGGCCGCGCTCATTGTTACTGAAGTAGTCGAAGCCAGTGATTTTTATCCAGCCGAGAATTACCATCAGGATTACTATCAGGAGCACTCCATTCAGTACCGGTTCTACCGCTGGAACTGCGGACGGGATGCACGGCTTGAGGAGGTTTGGGGCAAACCCTGACCCGAGTCTTGAGAGATTTGACGCGAAGCCCGACTCCAACAGTCTGTCGCTAACTGGGTTGTCCGGGAAGTATAAACCGAAATATCGAGCCGACGCCGAGCTCGCTCTCCACGGTCACCACCCCTTCGTGAGCCTCGACGAAAGTCTTGACGATGGCCAGACCAAGGCCCAGGCCGTTCTGCCGTTCGGGGTCCGTCTCGTGCGTGTCGAACACGGTGCGGAGGCGATCCTCCGCTATGCCCTCGCCATTGTCGCTCACGAAACACTCGGCGCCACCCTCGCCCGTCATGCTCGCCCCGATGACGACCTCTCCGCGCGGGGTGTAGGAGATCGCGTTAGCGATCAGGTTCTGGAACACACGTCGCACCAAGCTGGCATCGGCGTAGACAACGAAGTCCTCCGGAATCAGGTTGATCATCAGTGTCGAGTCTGTCCCGGCTACCGGGTGGAGATCGTGAATAAGGGCTTCAACCAATGGCCACAAGCAAATTGTCGGCACTCCAACTTGACGCCAACCTCGGTCTCCAGGTTCATGTTCTCCTGAAGCACCTTCCCGACTAAATCCTGAAGGTGCTGCACGTTCCGGTTGAGGGTCTTGAACTTCTGACTCATCTCCGGCGTTTCGGAGCGGCTTCTCGTAAGGAGCGATTCGAGCAGCCGCGCGATTAGTGAAATGGCGCTCAGTGGCGTGCGAAGGTCATGGGCCACGAATGCCAGATACTCCTCTCGGCGGTGCTGAACTTCGAGCGCCGTCTGAATAGCGAACGAACGCACGGCCGACCCGATCGCTCCGTTCAGGACACGGTTGAGGACCTGGAACGGCATGCCCTGCATGCTCAAACCGTTTAGCTCGGCCAGGTCGTGGATACAGCCACGCAGGATGTTGTACTCGGCAACGACCTCTTCGATGTTGAATGCGTCTTTGACCCGCTGCAAGCCGTGGGCGGGCGAACTGCCGTCGATAAGGGCGTGGGCTATCGTCTCGTCCGACCCGGCTCGCAGCGCGATTACAAGCTCTTCCAGCAGAAGCGGGACGTGATCGTTGAGTGTCGGCGCGTCCAGATACCGCGCTGCGGGAAGTGCCCGGACTTGCTCCCGCCACGAAGCAAGTAAGGCATCGCGTTTATGCTCAATGAGCTGTGCAAGTGCGTCGAGAATGTCAATAGTCATCTACCCTTTCTCCAGAATTGAGAGCGTGCCGATATTCTTCTTACCTTAGCATGGTAAGGCCCTGGAACTTGCAAGTTATTATCGCAGCTGGTGTATGTGACTAAGCTTCAGGTGTCAGGGCTCTGGGCTCAGGGCTCAGGGCTCAGGGCGCTAATAATGCCTGATCTGTGGTTCGCGTTCCATTTTTATTACGTTTGCATTTCAATGCGTAATAACGCACATACGTTCCCGATTTGATCAAGTAATTTTCCGGTTTCAAGTTGCTTTCTGCTTAACTTTTAATTCTGGAACGCAACCACTTAATCTGAAAATTTTAAGTACTCTACCTATAGGATGTCGATATGAATAATCTATCACTGTTACGAAAGCGTTACCTGAGTGGCGCAATTGCCGCTGTCGTTTTGGGCAGTGCCGCCCTGACCCATGCGTCGAGTCACCGGGAAGCGCCACTTATCACAGCGCTGCCGAAACTGGATGGTACCGACCTGTACATGTTCCGCAGCTATGAACCCGGCCGTGAAAACTATGTCACCCTGATCGCGAATTATTATCCCTTGCAGGAGCCAGGCGGTGGTCCGAACTACTTCGACCTCGAGACTTCGGGGCGGTACGAAATACATGTAGACAATAATGGCGATTCAATGGAAGACATCACCTTCACTTTTGACTTCAACACGCTGCGCGCTAACGCGACGGTGCCTGTTGGAGGCAAAAATATTCCCATCCCATTGGTAAATGCGGGTCCTGTCGGTCCTGGTGCCACGGATACGACGAACGTGAATTCACGGCAGGAATACACACTCAAAGTGATCAGCGGTAACTCCAAAACGGGAACTGGCCAGACTGTCAGCAATGTATCCAGCGGCGGTATGACCTTCCGCAAGCCACTGGATAATATCGGCACCAAATCGATACCCAATTATGCTACCTACGCTGATAACCACATCTGGGCTATCACGATTCCTGGCTGCAGCGGACAGGGAAAGGTTTTCGTCGGTCAAAGACAAGAAGGCTTTGCGGTCAATATCGGGCCGCTTTTTGACTTGGTCAATCTGAATCCACTCGGTGCCCCCGATGCTGTAGAAAATCCGCTTGCCAGCAAAAACATCACGACTCTGGCCTTGGAAGTGCCCATGAGCTGCCTGGCCGGAAGTGATCCCGTCATCGGCGCCTGGACCACTTCTACGCTCGAGCTCGGCACTGAGACGCTGCAGGTTTCCCGCCTCGGCATCCCTCTGATTAATGAAGTCGTTATTGGTCTTCCTGACAAAGATAAGTTCAACAGCAGCCACCCGGTGAATGATGCGCAGTTTGCTGATTACGTGCTGTACCCGACACTGCCCTTTCTGCTCGAACTGCTGTTCTCCAACGCGGGTGCCGACGCGCCGAGCAACTTCCCCCGCAGCGACCTGGTAATGGCCGTAGGGGGTGTTACCGGACTGAATCTGCCGCAGAAAATTGCCGATAACACCTTCCCCCCGCAGTGAAATGCTGCGTCTGAACACCAGCATTACTCCGGTGCCTGCTGCGCAACAGATGAATCTGGGCGTACTGGCAAACGATACGGCAGGCTTCCCGAATGGCCGCCGTCCGGGTGACGACGTAGTTGATATTTTGTTGCGAGTGATGATGGGAGCACTGATTACCGATCCGGCGGTAGCGCCCAACAGGACCGCGCCTTTCACTGATCAGACCACCACCAGTGCCGCCGATTTCAGAACGACATTCCCGTACCTGAATACTCCGTTGCCAGGAGCTGGCGGCAACTGAATATAAATTACGCAGGCGCGTTGAATTGCAAGATCTGATGATCAATCCGCCGGGCAGGGACGCCCGGCCCGACCCCGCGTGCGCCGTGCTTAAGCAAGGGATACAAGCGCCAGGCAATAAATCGCAGGAAGCAATCCCTGAACCCTAAGGAATCCAGGCAGAAATGGAATTACACACGCGACCCAGTTCCTGCTCCTATCGCCTTCTGCTGGCGCATGGGATTGCTCGCCTCGTCGGCTCCCTCATCTCTGTTGTGCTGCTGTTCTCGCCGGCCTTCGGCAATGCCCAGCCTTTTGTTCCTCAGGACGACGCTACCCTTGTCGAAAGGCTCCCGGGCGCCATTGTGGCACTCTCTAAAGACCTTCGGGCGCAAGAACTTCGGACGAACGACAGCCGAGTCAATGCTGCCGTTTCGGACCAGGCAAGCACAGCCCCGGGCACCTCGGCAACACAAGCACAGGCGCTGCTGCAGCAGGCACTGGCCGCCTACCAGATTGCGGTAAGGGAACAGGACCCGCGCTCCTATGGCCATACTCTGGCTGTGCTGGAGCGCTGGCCGGACGAGCTGCGAAAACCACCTCTCATTCACATCCTGACGGCGGCAGTTCTGCAGCATGGTCATGAATTTCAGCAGGCACTCGCAGAACTGGAGCGCGCGCTGGCGATCGAACCGGGAAATGCTCAAGCCCTCTTGATGAGGGCTCAGATAAGCCTGGTAACGGCTGACTACGAGACCGCCAGCGACAGCTGTGAGAGCCTGCGCGCCCTGGTCCGCTATGAAATAGCGCTGAACTGCCAGACCCAGGTAGACAGCCTTACCGGCAACGCGCAAGCGAGTCTCACCGCCATCAATACCAGACTCGCTCGGGGTCCTGAGCTCATTCCGCAGGACTATGTCGAACTCCAGATAACGGCCGCTACCATTGCCCATCGACTCGGACGCAACCAGGAGGCCGAACGCCATTACCAGAGCGCGCTCCAGCTATCACCGGACAGCGCTTATGTGCTGGTGCACTATGCCACCCTGCTTATGGAGGCGGGGCGTCCGGCGGATGCAGTTGCCCTGTTGATTACGCAGCCTGAGGACGGCATCAGCACCGAATTGAAAATTATCCAGACCGAGGCGCTGCTGGCGAGTTCCGAGCTCGGCGCTCAAACTCAGGGACAAGAGCTCCTGCACGAACTGAATCTATTTTTCCAGAACGCATTCCTGCGTGAGGAAGCGCCGCACAAGGAGTACGCCCGCTTTGCTCTGAATGTGCTGCACGATCCGGAATTGGCGCTGCTGTCGGCGCGGGAGAACTGGGCGCTGCAAAAAGAGCCATCTGACACTTTGTTGCTCGCTCAGGCTGCGAGCGCAGCTGCGGATTCACGGCTTCTGACTGAGATCGCCCGATGGGTAGATGCGGCTGGCACCGAAGATGTGCGCCTGGTCGCTGTTCTTCCCCCGCATGATACCGATCACACCTCGACAGGAGTGCCCCTGTGATATTGCGTGCGCTGCTGCTTGCGGCTCTCATCGTTCCCGGAATCAGTTTCGGTCACAGTCTGAGCGACAGTTATCTCGAGCTGCGATTCGACGGCACACAGGTTAACGGACACTGGTTGATTGCGGTTCGAGATATGGAACTGGCGGTCGGCATTGATGGAGCTGGAAACGGAACTGGCAATAGCATCCCGGACGCAAGAGTGACCTGGGGGGAGATCAGAGCGAAACGTGTGCAGATAGAAAACTATGCCCTGTCCCGACTGGAACTGTCCAGCGGCGACACACAGTGCACCGTGAATTTCGGCAATCCTATGATCGAGGAGCTCAACGCTGGCATGTTCCTGCACCTGCCCATCATTGGCACCTGCGCCGAAAGCGGCACCATCAGCCTTCGCTACGACCTGTTATTCGACATTGATTCTTCGCATCGGGGGATTGTAACGATCTATCGCGGCGCTGAGGCTTACACGCTGCTGCTTTCTCCCACAAACCCTGTGGCGACATTATCTGAGACGGGCACCTCAGCCTGGCCGCATTACTGGAACTTTGTCATGGAAGGCGTCTGGCATATCTGGATCGGTCTGGATCACATTCTGTTTCTGGTCGCGCTGCTGGTACCGATCGTCATAAAACATGGCAGTGCCGCGGCCACTCAAAGAACAACTGGCATGTTCAACGAAATTCTAAAAGTTGTGACCGCCTTTACAGTGGCTCACTCGCTGACCTTGATACTCGCAACACTTGAGGTGGTGGTTCTGCCCGCACGTCTGGTGGAATCACTGATCGCGCTCTCGGTAGCCGTGTCCGGCCTGAACATCATCTACCCGATTTTTCGTGGGCGCCACTGGCAGATTGCTTTCGCCTTCGGCCTGGTGCACGGATTCGGATTTGCGGGAGTACTGGAAGATCTCTCGCTGCCAACGCAGTTGTTCATCGGCAGCCTGCTGAGCTTCAATGTCGGCGTGGAAATCGGACAACTGATAATTGTGCTGTTGCTGGTGCCGGTGTTGCTCGTGCTAGGGAGCCTCTGAATAACTCTATGACTACTCTGCGGGTGACTGCGCCCGCTGCTGCAAGGCGTCGTGCGCTGGCAATGGCCGTAGCCCCTGGCAAGCACGACAACGCGGCAGAAGCGGCGCAGACGCCCGCCCGAAGGGGCCTTCAGCCGATCCCGCTGGCTGCGTTGCCCTTGCTTGACAGGCGGACGCATGCCGGCGCAAGTTCGCCTTGCCAGCGAAATCGGCTGAAGGCCAGAGTGACCATAGAGTTATTCAGAGGCTCCCTAGGCAATGCCGCGCTTACCCGCAGATTCACCGTGCTGGCCAGCGGCGTCATGATTACCGGCTTCGGGGTCGTGTGGGTAGCCGAACGCTACTGGAACCTTTCCCTGAGCACCCTCGGGTAGAAGTGTCTGCGTCTTCGCAAGTCACACGACGCCTTTATAGCCACTTTCTGCATCGATATCAGGACTGGCACAATCCAAAGGACGCTCCGGCCTTATCTGGTGGCTGATATCGCTGTTCATCGGTCCAATCGCAACGTTATTGATTGTGATATTACCCGCTGCGCGCAGCCTCTCCAGCTTTTAGTGCCTGTAGATAACACTCCTGGAATGACGCATTGACGTATCGCCTGTAAGCAGCAAAAATAGCGGCTGTTCAAAAACTGATGGTTTTGCAGCTGATGATTAGAAACTGGTCCAACCTTGCCTTCAATCAGGTCCCCGATTCAGATAATCGAATCCATTCCGATGAAATTGCCAAAGCCTACGGTTTTGTTGGTGCGTTGGTGCCTGGCGTGACGGTGTCCTCGTATCTCATTCACCCTGCCATTGAGGCTTGGGGGATGGCATGGCTGCAGCGCGGTTATGCGCATGTCAAAGTGCTTTCCCCGCTCTACGATCAGGCCCGCTTTGAGGTAATAACTGCAGCGAGCGATAAGAGCTTCAAGGCTGAATTATTCAGCCAGCAGACCCTGTGTGCAGTTGCTGAGGTAGAGCTACCCGATTCATCCGGCACCTGCCCCGTATACCGGGGCGACCCATTGATCAGTGATGCACATCAGGCGCCAGCTGCGAACAGGCAGAGCATGGAGGCCTTGCAGAACTCAGGCTGCCTGGCGATGGAGTTCTTATGGGCAGTGGATTGCCAGATGGCAGCGTATCTGCGCGATCAAAGCGCGATGCCTGCCTTGTTGCGAACCGACCATGCCGCCGGCAGTCAGGGCTATGCCAATCCAGCTTATCTGCTGGGCGTTGCCAACCGGCACTTTGCGGCTGTTGCGCTGATGAGCCCGTGGATTCATATGGAAACCCGGTCGCGTAACTTTCAGGCCCTGCCCCTTAATACTGAACTGATCAGCGAAATGACTATTGTTGAACTGTTCAATAAAAAAGGTCATGAGTTCGCCGATTGCACGTTCAATCTGTTTAGAAAAGACACGAAGGAATGTATCTGTTCGATAGAACAGAGAGCCATTTACCAAATGCGCCCGGTTTAACATCTGAAGATTGATGTTTTATCCTTGCCTTTAGCTGCACAAGCAGGAGTATCGAAATGAAATTTTTTAACTATGCGCTTTTGGTTGCGGTGTTTGCGGCCTCGTTAATTGCTACTACCGTCAATGCCCAGAACCCAGCCGAAGCAACTGAACAATATGTCTGGAATCTCGGCGACCTTTACAGCAGCGAGGCAGCCTGGGAAGAGGCTTACGACGCACTGTTACAACAGGTGGGCACACTGAGTACTTATCAGGGAACTCTGGACGACAGCGCCACGGCCATGGCGACAGCCTTGCAGGCAATTTCCGCCATTCAGAAAGAAGTCAGCAGACTTGCCATTTATGCATCACTGAATCGTGATGAAGACCAGCGCGTTGCTACAGCGCAAGCCAGATATGGCAAGGCACAGAATCTGTCCCAGCAGTTTTCCGAAGCAGTATCCTGGGTCGACCCGGAAATTCTCAGCCTTGGCGCCGAGCGCGTTAACGCCTTCATTGCCCGCGAGCAGGCGCTGAGTCCATTCAAGTTCATGCTTGAAGACACACTGCGGCGAGCGCCGCACACCTTGGATGCCGCTGGCGAAGCACTGCTGGCCCAGGCGCGTCAGGCACTTGCTCAAGCCACTCAGGTTTACAGCCTCTACGCCAATGCCAGCATCCCCTGGCCAACTATTACCTTAAGCGATGGCAGCGAAGCCACTCTGAACCAGGCGGGGTATGAACGTTACCGCGGCGTGGCCAACCGAGATGATCGTAAAGCTGTGTTCGACAGTTTCTGGGACACCTGGAGAACCTATGAAAATGGCATGGGCGCAACCTTGAACTCACAGGTGCTCAGCGCGGTATTTCGTGCCAAAGCCCGGAATTTTGATGGTGTACTGGAGCGCGCCATGTTCGATGATGGGCTGCCCCAGGAAATCTATACGCAACTGGTCACCCAGGTGAACGCCGCGCTGCCGGTATTCCATCGCTATCTGCGCCTGCGCGGCGATATGCTGGGTGTCGAGCAGATGCGTTACTACGATATTTACCCACCACTGATCGAAGCAGATACCGGCAGTTTCGGCCTGAAGCGCTCGGAGGAACTTACGTTCGCGGCTCTGGCACCGTTTGGCGAAGAGTATCTTAATCTGTTGCGTGAAGGTCTGGCCCAGGAGTGGATGCATTCCCATCCGCAGACCGGCAAGCGCAGTGGCGCCTATGTTTCTGGAGGAGCCTACGATGTTCACCCCTATGTGCTGCTCAACCATAATGACGATTATGAATCGATGTCGACCTTTGCACATGAATGGGGCCATGCCGTACACAGTTTGCTGGCCAGGCAGAATCAACCATACGAAACTGCTGGATACTCAATTTTCCTCGCAGAAATGGCTTCGACGATTAATGAAATCCTGCTCCAGGAATTCATGATCGAGCGCGCTCCGACCAAAGAGGAAAAACTCTATTACCTGGGGTATGCACTGGAATCATTGCGCGGCACCTTTTATCGTCAAACCATGTTCGGCGAATTTGAGTTGCAGATTCACCAGGCGGTGGAAAATGGCGAGCCATTGACCGGTGCCAGGATGACAGAAATCTATGGCGATCTTCTGCGTCGCTATCATGGTCATGATCAAGGTGTGCTGTTGGTCGATGATAAGTACACAGTGGAATGGGCGTTTATCCCGCACTTCTATCGCGAGTTCTACGTCTACCAATATGCAACCTCGGTATCAGGTGCAGCCTGGTTTGCTGAACAGTTTCTTGCCGGCGACACGACCGTGCGTGATAACTTTTTGAATGTGCTCAAGGCCGGAGGTTCTGCCTATCCGCACGATATTCTACTGACTGAAGCCGGATTGGATATGACGCGACCTGACGCCTATCAGGCGGTAGTGCGCCGCATGACCAATATCATGGACCGTATCGACGCGCTGCGCGCAGAGCCCTGAGAAAACACACTCCCGGACCATAAATGATAGCGGTACGGGAGTGGTTAATTTCGCCAGAATACTCTGAGCAACGTTGATTTCGGCGTTGAGTCCACCACATGACTTGATGCCACTCCTCCCACCATAACTCTCAAGCCATTGATTTAAAAATATATATTTTTGTTCCCGCAGAAATCCTCAGGTTGGCGCAGTTCGTGCAATGACCCTGATGAACTCACTTCACACGAGATGTTTTTATGCGTACAAGAATCATTGTTTTATCAGTCTCTGTCCTGACCGGAGTCTTTCTTTTCTGGTATATGTTTATTGCCCTGGACGCTCAGGCGATGTCGCAACAGGAAATAGTATCCGCCTATGAATATGAACCTGCTAATGGAGATCTGCTATTAACTGAAATTGCTGAGCGAACATTCCAGTTTTCCTACACTTCCTTTGATGGCGATATCGTTAATGGTCAGATCAGCTATCCACGCCAGTACAGCGAAAGCTATCCGGTATTGATCGGCGTGGCCGCAATGGGCCGAAGTTATGTGCGCTGGTGGACCGATTCTGTAGATGGCCGCCCCACCGTCACTAACGTAAACAAAATAACTGAACTGGCCGACGCTAAAGGTTATGTAGTGGTCGCCATTGATGCGCGCTATCACGGCACCCGTAAAGATCCTGAACGTCCGCTCAGCGCCATCATGAACGATTTACGCTACTTAGGAGACAGAACTGATTATCAGGCGATGATCAGGGATACCGTGTTGGACCATCGTGTGTTGTTGGACTGGATTGAGCAGCAGGACAATCTTGATATCAACAAGGTCACTATTGCGGGCTACAGCATGGGCGGTCAGATCAGTCTGCTGCTTGGCGCGTTGGATGACCGGATAAGCACGGTTATCGCGATTGTGCCCCCGTGGATTGATGACAAGATCGCTATGGTGGCGCCTAAGAATCTGGTCTCTTTGCTGCAGGACAAACCGGTGCTGCTGATTACTGCCAGCAGCGATGAAGAAGCGTCAGGCAGCGAGAATGCACAACTCTTTGAACTGATCTCAAGTTCGCAGAAACAGCGACATGATATTGCGGGCTCACACATCCTGCCTGCTGAATACGTGGATCTGCTGGTCGACTGGCTGTAGTTAGAGGCTGTAGTTAGAGGCTGTAGTTAAAAGCTGTAGTTAAAAGCTGTAGTTAAAAGCTGTAGTTAAAAGCTGTAGTCCACCTTGATCACCACTGGTGGTAATGCCAGTGGTTTATGTGACAGAAAACTCTATGAAAGCGCCGCTGAGCCAGAGACTGTCGCGCTTTCATAGAGTCAAAACCTCATCACAACTACACCCCTGAGGTCCCGATCTCCCGTTCAGGACATCAGATCAGGAATTCAGCTCAGACCCTTCCATTTTATTAATGTCCGTCAAATGTGTCTCAGTCAGCAGATACACTGAAATCAGGGTCAGTAAAGATGCCCCGGCGATGTACATGGAAACATACACAGTGCCGAACTTGATCCACAACAAGGTCGCTATGGTGGGCGCCAGTGCACCGCCGACTATTGCGCCGATCTGATAACCCAGCGTCGCGCCTGAATAGCGCACCTGAGTGCTGAACATTTCTGTGAAAAACGCAGCCTGCGGGCCATACATCAAACCCATGAAACACAGACCACAAGTCAGAGCGATCGTGATTACCAGGAAACTGCCAGTATCTATCATTGGGAACAACGCAAATGCAAATACCCCTGTCAATACGGCTCCCAGCATAAAGATGCCACGTCGCCCATGTCGGTCAGAATAACCTGCGGCAAAGAACTGCACCGGTATCTGGATGGCTGAGGCGATTAATACCGCTGCCAGTATCGTATTGCGCGGCAGACCAAGACCCTCAGCATTACTGCCATAGGCCACCACAAAAGCAATCAGAATATAGAAGGTCACCTGGATCGACAAAAACGCTCCGGCTGCCAGCATAATTCGTTTCGGATACAGCCGCAGTGCTTCGAGCACCGGTGAACGAGGCGGTGTCGCCAGTTCCAGCACCGGCTGCCCTGTGGTATCTGCTGGAACAGTTCTATGCAGTTCGGCTTTGAGTTTTTGCAGCTCTTTGAATGAATCGGTATCTTCCAGGTGCAGTTGCACATACATGCTGATACCAATGAGAATCACGCTGGCCATGAACGGAATTCTCCAGCCCCAGCTCAGGAAGGCTTCTTCACTGACGATAGCGCTGATCACCAAAAAGGCCAGGTTGGCCAGAATCACCCCAACCGGTGCGCCAGCCTGAGCATAGGCACCATACCAGCCACGCTTATCCGAAGGTGCAGTTTCAGTCACCAGCAGCATGGCACCACCCCACTGCCCGCCTATTGCCAGACCTTGAATGAAGCGCAGCACCACCAGCGACAGTGGCGCAAAAGCACCCACCATCGCATACGTCGGCAGCAGCCCGATCACAGTAGTGGCTATACCCATCATCAACAGGGCCACTACCAGCACTTTTTTACGCCCTACCCGATCACCGAAGTGACCGAACACAATTCCACCAATTGGCCGAGCCAGAAAGCCCACCGCGAAGGTGCTGAATGAGGCAATCAGCGCCACCATAACCGGCATGTCAGCAGGAAAGAAAACCGTGGGAAATACCAGCGCGGCAGCAGTGCCGTAAAGAAAGAAGTCGTACCATTCGATACTGGTGCCGGCCAGCGAGGTCAACGCAACCTTGCGCATGCTTTGTTTAGTGTGTGAGTTTGCCGGTGGTGTAGCAACGGAATCGGGTGTCATAGGAGCTCCTGTTTTTATTTTATTTTAATTAGATTGTTAAGCTTACAAACGAAATTCTGCCGGCACAACGTTTAAGTCGATACCCCAGAATAGCGGCACCATAAAGTAAATCACCAGCACAATGAGTATCACAGAAAAGATATTCAGCAGAAAACCCACCCGCATCATTTCCACAATTTTAAGTTTATCGGTGGCAAAAATAATCGCATTAGGCGGCGTTCCAACCGGTAGCATGAAGGCACAGTTGGCGGCCATTGCACAGGGGATCATCAAAGCAAAAGGATGAATATTCAATGCCAGCGCCAAAGACGCAACCACAGGCAGAATCATCGTGGCAGTCGCCGTATTAGAGGTGATCTCAGTCAGGAACAGAATCAACAGAGTGGCGCTGCTGATAATCACCAGCAGATGGAAACCATCGAGCACGGTAAGTTGTGTACCCATCCACGCCGAAAGACCGGTCTCTCTGAATCCGGCCGCTATCGCCAGCCCACCACCAAATAACAGCAGAATCCCCCAGGGAATGGAACGGGAATCTTTCCAATCCAGGATACGCAGACCGACAGCACCCTTGGTAGGAATGATAAACAGCAGCACGGCCGCCAGCACAGCAATCATGCCATCACGAATCTCAGGAACAATATCAGCCCAGAGGAATCCACGGGTGATCCACATAAACGCCGCGAACGCAAAAACTGCCGCCACGGCCTTTTCCTCAAAAGATGTTTTCCCGAGCGCATGACGTTCCTGTTGAATGAGCTCTCTGCCGCCAGGGATTCCTTTGATACTCATTCTGAACGCCACGCGTCCCAGGTACAGCCATGCAATGCTTAGCAGTAAAACCACAACTGGAACACCAATCATCATCCAACTGGCGAATGAAATCTCTACACCAAACAGCTCTCTGGCCTGCGCGGCAAGAATGATGTTAGGCGGGGTACCTATCAAGGTGCCAAGTCCACCAATAGTGCCGGCGTATCCGACACCAAAGATCAGTGATTTCTCAAAGGTTGGAATATCACGTTCTTCAGGTTTCCCTTTCAGAGCAGCCGCAACCTGAGTAGTAATCGCCAGCGCCATAGGCACCATCATCATCACCGCTGCCGTGTTGGAAACCCACATGGATAGAAACGCCGTGGCGATCATAAAACCGAGCAGAATGCGTTGCGTGCTGGTACCTACAAACGCGATTATTGCCAGCGCCATACGTTTATGCAGATTCCATTTCTCCATTGCGGTCGCGATAAAAAACCCACCCAAAAACAGGAAAATAATGTCGTCGCCATAGGCTGAGGTTACTGTGCCACTGTCAAGGGCACCGGTGATTGGCAGTAAAAATATGGGTAATAAGGAAGTGGCAGGAATCGGAATCGCTTCGGTAATCCACCAGGTGGCAACCCACAGCGTGGTTGCCAGCACTGCTTTCGCTTCAAAACTCAGGCCCTCGGGCGAAAACAATAACAAGGTTGCAATAAACAGCAGGGGTCCCAGAATCAGGCCAACGGTCTGGGCTTTTGAGTAGGATTGATCAGGGCTCGAACCGGGAACCACTTTCAGGATGTCTTTGGTTTGACGATGCGAATTCCACAATCTGCCCCATACATTAACTACTGCACGCTTCATATACTCCAGCCTTTTTGATTAGTTTTAATTAACAGGCCCGCTGAAGGATAAACGTGATTCAAGCAAAAGTCTGCTACAACTGTCCGCTAAATCTGCAGCTTATCGAGTAAACCGGCTGAGAAAAGGCTCCTAATCCTGCTGACGCATTTCTGCGATGAAACGGTCAGATTCGGCAATGGCAATCTGCATGGCCTCCAGTAATCGCTCCACATCGGTATTGATGACATCCAGTTCTCCACGCAGCGAGGCAACTGCGCGGGCATTGAGGTTGTGTTTCAGGTACAGAACATTGTCACGCAGGTTGTCCAGCACCGGGTCCAGCGTGCTTTCCGCACGATTCATTGCAGTGATCACCCGGCTGTAGCGGGTTCGCGTAGTCCGTAATTGCTGTTCACTATCGCGCCGCAGGGCCTGGTTGGTGTAGTCGTCCAGTTCATCTTCCCACTCATCAAAAAGCGCATCAGCTACGGACTCCACGCTCGCAATACGATCTCGAATCCGGGTGGCCGCACTCTCACTGTCTTCAAACTCAGCATTCAGACGATCGTAGAGTTGCTGCAGGTCACCACCATCAAAATCGACAACACTGCGAAACTGCTCCAGCGCATCACGAAACTGCTCCTGTCCTTCCTGCTGCGCCGTTTGTGCCTCTGCAATACGATCAACCAGAATCCCGCGCTTATGCACGCCGAAACGTTCCATAGTGTTGTAGTAAGCGGATTCGCAGCCAACGAGGCTTACAATCAGAAAGGCAGACAACAGGGCGCTTTTAATCATCAGAGGTTCTCCCAAATGTACGGGCAGGTAAATTGATAAACCTTAATTGCAACAATAGTACAGAGTCTGTGAGAGAGTGAACATTCGAAATACCACTGAGTTGCTTATCTTGATCAGCCTGAAAATTGATGAATTTCAGCTTTGCCAGGCTAACGACGCAGCGCTTTTATAGTCTTCTGCACCATAAATTCAATATTTCCGCGATCAAGCCGTGCCCTCCCGCTGCTCGCTTGTATCCCTTGAGAATTGACATTACCATGCACTGGAACTCTCCGCAGAATCAGACCAATACAAACCTACCAAAACAAGCAAAGTGTTGAGGATAAACCATGTGTGATAATCATACTGTTGACGAAAACGAGGAATTTTTCCGCAAGCCCGGCATGAGCCGCAGACAATTCAGCAAACTCAGCGCGGGTGTAGCGCTGGCGATGATGCTGCCTCCGGTTGCCAATGCTCAGGATGTTGTTGAATCTGACGTCACTGTCCAGACCCCGGACGGCATGGCCGATTGCTACTTTGTTCACCCCGCCAGCGGCAAACATCCCGCAGTTCTTATCTGGCCTGACATTCTCGGTCTGCGTCCGGCATTCCGCGCCATGGGCAAGCGTCTGGCGCAGTCCGGCTATTCCGTGCTGGTGGTCAACCCCTTCTATCGCAGCGCGAAATCCCCGGTTGTGCCGGAAGGCGCAAGTTTTGGTGATCCGGCCATCCGCAGTATCGTTCTGCCGATGGCAGGTGCATTGAATGCACAGACACATATGAGCGATGCACGCGCGTTTGTATCCTTTATTGATCAGCAGAGTGCGGTCGATACCAGTCGCAAAATAGGTACAACTGGCTACTGCATGGGTGGTCCGATTGTAATGCGCACCGCTGCCGCCGTGCCTGAGCGTATTGGTGCCGGCGCATCGTTCCACGGCGGTGGTTTGAATACCACCAATGCTGACAGTCCGCATCTGTTGATTCCTTCCATGAAGGCGCAATTCCTGATTGCCATCGCTGCCAATGATGATGAGCGCGATCCGGAATCCAAAAACGTGCTGCGCTCAAGTTTCGACGCCGCCGGCGTCCCTGCTGAGATTGAGGTTTACCAGGCTCAGCATGGCTGGTGCCCGCCAGATTCCGCCGTCTACGATGAGGCCCTGGCAGAGCGCGCGTGGAGCCGCATGCTGGTCTTGTTTGACACCGCGCTGGCCTGATTACTTAAGTCTGATTTAAGGATCATAAATGCGTTCTAAAATTATCCGCGTGCTGTGCTTCACACTTATCTGGACTGGCATCTTTGCCAGTCCATTGGTGAGCGCTCAAACTACCAACCAGCAAGGAGACGCTGCTATGACTGAATCATCACCTGTTGAAGGTATCACGTTCAGCACTATCGAAAGCAATGGCATTCGCATGCGGGTAGCGACAAAAGGTGATACCGGCCCCCTGGTGATTATGGCGCACGGCTGGCCGGAATCCTGGTACTCGTGGCGACATCAGATTTCTGCTGTTGCCGCCGCTGGTTACCGCGTAGTAGCACCGGATATGCGCGGCTATGGTGGCACCGATGCTCCCCCGGAAATTGATGATTACAACATCAGAGAACTGGCGGCCGATATGGTCGGTATCGTTGATGCCTATGGCGAAGAGAAAGCCATCATCATCGGTCATGACTGGGGTTCAATTGTTGCGTGGAATACGGTGCTGCTGCACCCGGAGCGTTTTTCTGCACTGGTCGCCATGAGCGTGCCTTATGGTGGCCGCCCGGCTCAATCTCCACTGGAATTCTGGAAAGCCCGGTTTGGCGATAACTTCTTCTACATCCTTTACCATCAGGAGCCAGGTGTCGCAGAAGCCGAATACGATGCGGACCCACATGGCATTCTTAGCCGACTTTATCTCTCACCCGACGCTCCTAGAGAGCTGCCGGAAATTACCGATCGCCTGCGCAGTGCCGGCGGCTGGATTGGCAGGCTCGGTGCACCGAAGGAAATGCCGAGCTGGTTAACCCAGCAGGACCTCGATTATTTCATAGCGCAATTTGAAGCAGCCGGTTTTCGAGGCGGCATTAATTATTACCGCAATTTTCATCGCAACTGGGAGCTTACCCCGCAGTTGACTGATGTGCGGGTAAAAGTGCCCACCTTATTTATTGCGGGTGAAGGTGACTCTGTTATCGCCGGAGCCACTCAGCAGGAGCTGACGGCCAGTATGAGTCGGGTTGTTGAAGACCTGCGCGGCGTAGTCCTGTTCCCCAATGCGGGACACTGGATACAGCAGGAATTACCGAAGCAAACCAATGCGGCGGTGTTGGAGTTTTTGAAGGGTTTATAAGGTTTTAATCAAGGTTCACTATGCGGTTTTTGTGCAAAACTACCATTCTGTTTATTTGTATCAGCGCCCTGGCAGCTTGTAGCGCTGTCCAGGTGCGGGATGAGTGGCCGGAAGACTTGCCGGTACAGCAGCATTTCATCTCGCTCTACCACGCGGACCCTGCCAACCAGCAGGTGCAGAGCATTGACGACTATCTCGGCTGGATTGTGAGTTTCTATCAGGGTTCCCTGCTCTCTCCGATGGGTTGGAACGACATGAGTTCCGCTATTCTGACTGGCATGGAAGAAGAAGACATCAGCCGCGCTGCAAGGTTGCGTGAACAGCTGGGCATGCTGATAGCAGCAGAATGGGCCAAGGATAACGAGGTTCGAATTATCGACACCGCGCTGCTGAGCTTGTGGGGAGAGGTGATGGTGACCGCCCCCCATCCCACTGACCGCCTGCGCGCAATGGAACTCATCCTTGCTGACGTTCAGGGTTTACTTGATGAGACCGTCAGGCTGAGCACAATTACCGAACAACGTTATGAGCAGCGCCTTGGTATTGAGTTTGAATCATGAATTGACACTTGCACCAGCTCTGCCATCTCGGCGAGGGGCTGTAATATGGCGTCAGCTCAGTTTTCAATAATTTTTAACTGCTCTTCTTTGGCGGGAGCCTCAAAATACCTGGTGATCTGATTGAATACTGATTCTGTATCAAATTGCGCCCTCTCTGGCTGCTCGATACGACGTTTCGCTATTTGAGCCAGACATTGTTCATCAGAGCGGTTCAAATAAATTAACTGGTGATCGCAATCCAATTCAGTACACAGATCACGAAACCATTTTCTTTGGTTTACTGTGTTTGCTGGAAAATCCATCACTACATCAGTGCCTGTTCGCAAAATATTTTGAACATGTAATTTAAGCAATGGCTTAATCAATGAAGAGTACTTTAAGTAGTTCTCGATAGAGTTGATTTGACCTGGATATAAGGATGAAAGCCAGTCATCCTCTGACAACAGGACTGCATTTTTTTCATCAGCCAATTTCTTCGATCTGGTCGACTTTCCTGCTCCCATTTTTCCACAGAAAAAGGTCAATATTGCGTGCCTTTTCATACTGTCTCTTTTGATGCGTGGCTGCGTACTTTAGTCCCACTCAAGCTTCCTGCCTGGCAAAAAATATCAGGGGGATAGCGAAAGGTCCCAGAACCACCACCACAAGCTTCCAGAATAATGTCGACTTAACGTGGCGCGCTCTTGCAATGTAGATACAAATCACCGCACTGATGAGCCAGACGATCACGGGGATATAGGGGTTCATCATATTTCCGAGGGCAGTTCGCTGAAAGAATGACCCCGCTTACCTTAGGGCGCTTGCTGACAACAACCCCGTTGTAATACGTTTTAGAACAGAGCTGGCACAGGCGCTGGCCTGTCGAACCCATCAACGAGTGTTATTGCGTGATGCTGTCCCAGTTCGCAACCAGATGTTCCGCCGTTCTCCAGGCCAGCGCCTGCGCCGTCAATGTGGGGTTCCTGGCACCGCTGGTTCCCATTACTGAGGCACCGAGCACTCCCAGATTTTTGACTTCGTGAGCGAAACCGAAACGGTCAGTAACGTTGGTGGCCGGATTATCCCCCATGCGCGTGCCGCCATAGGCATGTGTCGAGGGACCCATCGCTGCGCCGAGTCCTGCGCGGATAATCTGCACGGCACCTGCCGCCCGATACCACTCCTCCATGCGATCTTGTGTAAACGCAGCGATACGCAGCTCATTCTGTCTGTGCTCTGCGGTAATGCGGATAACGGGAATGCCGAGCTTGTCCTTCACGAAAGGATCCAGATCGAGATAGTTACCCTCGTAGGGCAGTGTCGTCTTCTGAATGTAGGAGCTATTTGTCCGGTCAGCGTTCTCGCTGATAAAGGCTTTCCATTTGGGGCCCCAGTTGGGCGCCAGACCAAACGTGGGCATCTTCGCCGCTGCGATAGGCTTGCGATCGGTATGCACCCAGAGGTTGCCGCCGCCGATGAATTGCATATCGCTGTGGTCGAAATTGTCATCCGCCCACTCATCGATGGCGACCCCCTGAGCGGGTAAGCCGTACCAATTGTTCAGGTTCTTTGGAAACAGGGCCGTCACCGGCGCCCCCTGATGGTGGCTGAGGTAATGCTGGCCTACCTGACCGCTGTTATTGGCCAGCCCGGCAGGGAATTCCCTGGACTTTGACAACAGCAGCAGTCGTGTATTTTCGTAAGTATGGCTGGCCAGCAGCACCGCATCCGCAGGCTGGAACAAGACCTGATTGCCGCTCAGATATTCAACGCCTCTCACCCTGCCCTGGTCATCATTGACGATTTTCAATACCCGCGCATGGGTGACCACTTTCAGGAGTCCGGATTTCAGGGCCTCAGGAATTGTAGTGACTGCGGTGGAGCTTTTGGCGGCCACATGACACCCACCCCGGTCGCAGAAGCCATGGTAGAAACAACCTGGCCGGTTGCCATAGACCTCGGTGTTAATGGCGGCGGGTCCCTGGAACGGGTGCCAGCCGAGTTGGCTCGCGGCCTCGCTCATCATGTCGGTGAAACCCGAACTGCGCAGGCCTGGCATGGGATAAGCCCTCGATCTGGGGCCTTCGAACCGGTTGCCATCACCTTGCAGAGTCCCTTGGATATTGCCCGCGTTTCCCGAAACCCCTAAAGCGTATTCCACGCGATCATAATACGGTTCGAGATCTTCATAACTCAGCGGCCAGTCCTCCACAGTCGAATCCAGAGGAACACGATGAGCACCATAGCGACGTGTGGTGTCACTGACTGTTTTGAAGTCCCAGGGGCTAAGGCGCCAACTCTGTGCCCAATAATGCAGCGACGTACCGCCCATACCGTTCATCATCGGGTGTCCACCGCCCTGGATCGCCTCAAAGTTGATGTTGGCACGTGATGTAGGAATTTCGTTTTTGGCTTTGGGGATCGCCTGCGGCCAATCGCGAATGTTGTTACGGATCTCATCCGGTGCGAAATCGCGGGTGGTCATCCAACCGCCAGCCTCGAGCCCGATGACATTCAGTCCGGCATTTACCAGGGGCAACACGGCAACACCGCCCACAGCGCCGAGTCCGATCACGACTACATCTGTCCTGGCAAGCTCAGTGGCCATTGGATGCTCCTCCTTGCTGCGCGGCTGTCGGAACTGCGAGATCCTTGGTGTAGGAAGGCAGGTCGTAAGCAGATTGCCGACTGGGCGCCAGATCCCGTCCGAGACGAGTTTCTTCGGCGCTTGCCACGGCCCGCACGCCCGGATAAGCAATCAGATCCCAGCCCACAAAGTCCCGGTTACCACCGTAATAGGGATCACTGAAGGTACCCTCAATGGTGTGGGTTCGCACGGTATTGAAGAAGCCTGCGTTGAGCATCGGAAAATTCAAGATGGCGTTCTTCGTCATCGCCTCAATGATGGCATCCTGAGCAGATGTCGGTAAGCTATGAAATGCATTGCCACCCGTCTCCGTAGCATAGGCATCCAGTGCCGCAAGCCCCACCGCATACTGCTCCCGTGACGCCGCCATGGCGCCTGTCAGGCCACGGTCGATGAAGTGTACCGCACGTGCCTCATGGGCTCCCGGCGTACCATCGTCGCTGGGCAGGATACGCGATGCGAGCGCATCCAGGGCTGCGCTCTCTGCGGCGGTAAGCGTTTCGAATGCCTCCGTCACGTGAATACGCGCCGAACTTGCCTGGGCACCTGACGCAGGACTGATCACAGGACCACTACAGGCTGCGGACATCAGAGCTGCCCCAGTCAATCCAGCGCCCTTCAGCAGATTTCGGCGGGAGAGCAATGTCGCTGCTCCATGCTCTGTGTCATCGGCAGCGTTTTTTTTCTTATTATTCATGAGTGATGATCCTTGCAGAGACGTAGAAATATCAGCAGTCGAAACCATAGGCCAACGCGAAAGTCTCACAACCGAGCTTAAAGTTGCCAGTGAGAAGTCCGGTAGCAAGAACGTGTCCGTCCATCGCGTCCAGCAGACCCTCTTTGTTGAGACCATCCGGAAGCTTCAAGGCGTAGTCCAGCGCATAGATGCGGAAATTGTAGGTGTGCACCTTGCCATTATTGGGCGGGCGCGGTCCAAAATAACCGGTACGACGAGTGCCGTTACTGCCATTTATCATACCTTCCAGGCCAGGATGAGCCACGATCGCATTCGCAGAAAGTCCTTCGGGCAATCCCGTCGCGGTGACAGGTATATTGTAAGCGACCCAGTGCACGAAAGGCGGCATACCAAAAACCGGATCATCCAGAATCAAGGCGAGCTGCTGAGTGCCTGGCGGCAAATTACTCCACGCTATGTCGGGAGCGGTGTTGCTGCCATAGCCTGAGAAACGCAGAGGAATATCGGTATTGTGTGCAAAAGCCTGGCTGCTCAGGACAATAGTCTCGGGAGGCTCTGCGAAGGCGGCGACAGAGCTAAGCAGCATCAGTGTTGTTGCAAGCAGACACTGATAGTGGTGCGAATTTTTTTCATTGTTATCTCCAGTAAATCGCTGACGCTGGTGTCATTCTCAACTGTCCTCCTGTGGGAAAAGAGGAGAAACTGGATTGTAGCGCTGTCTGTCCCACATGTCCCCTGTCTCGCACTATCAACAGCAGTGGCTTGATAAAATTCATCCGGGATCCACATCACGGCAGTTGAAACACAACAGACTACGGGTAACAATGCGGTTCGAACCCGACGGTAACGCCAATCCGGAGAAGACTATGAGCGCTAACCCAGCAATGATGAACCAGGCTAGACCACAACACATAAGCGATGAAGAGTGGCAGGCCAGAGTCGATCTCGCCGCTGCTTACCGTCTGGTTGCCATGTTCGGCTGGGACGACCTGATTTTCACACACTTGTCTGCCCGGGTACCCGGCGGCAATCATCACTTTCTGATCAACCCCTATGGCCTGATGTTTCACGAAATCACTGCGTCATCACTGGTGAAGGTGGATCAGGATGCCAACATAGTGTCCGAGAATGGATACCGCATCAATCCGGCGGGATTCACCATTCACAGTGCCATACACATGGCTCGCGACGATGCCGGATCAGTCATGCATCTGCACAATCACGCAGGCACTGCCGTATCCGCCCAGAAATGCGGACTGCTGCCGATCACACAAACCGGTATGCTGGTCTACAACCGGATTGCCTACCACGACTACGAAGGGGTGGCCTTGAACCTGGATGAACGGGAACGTCTGGTCAACGATCTTGGCGACAAGGATATTATGATTTTGCGCAACCACGGCACCCTGACATTGGGCAAAACTGTAGCGGAGGCATTTACCCTGATGTACTTTCTGGAAAATGCCTGTGAAAAACAGATCCGCGCCCAGGCCGGCGGTGAACTGAATATCCCCTCTCAACAGGCCATTGAAACCACCAGGGCGCAATCCGAAATGCTACCCATGGTGGCACCGCTGATATGGCCTGGGCTTATTCGCATGCTCGAGAGCAAAGACCCTGGCTACAAAACCTGATGCATTAAGAAAACCGAAACGATAGGGTATTGCCTGTAAACACTCTATAGATCCGCCCCAGAGTCCCCCGCTGGCATTTGCCGCAGCAGACCTGAAGGATTGGCACCGCAACCCTGCGCAAGCGGAAGAACCCCATAACGTAACGCGAGCTTTTCCAGCTCGGACAAAGTCGGCGCATCAAGGGGTATGCCGCGCAGCAGATTCTCCTGGTAGCGGGACTCAAGCAGCTCGTTATAAATCACCATGGCGCAGGAGATATTGTTGATGCCTCCCTGCTTCGCCGGTCGCACACACTACAGACTTACCAGATCGCCGGTGTCGCAGTGCGGTGTTAAGCGGGCACTCGTGGTGTAACCACGAACACTGGTCAACCCGGCAACTTCAACAGCCTGACTCGCCTCTGAGCTGGAGTGGGCATTGCAAGCTGGCGGTTGGCATGATGAAAGTGAGAGTCTTTCAAGGAGCTCATATCTGCCTTTTTTGCGGTCGTTGATCTGAGATCAGCTGAACAAACCAGTCTCCAACCGGGCAACCACAGGCATCCTTATCCGATTCAGCGAACTGGCTCAGGAATGTTACGAGTCACTAAAGACTATATTTATGCCATGTAAAAGATAATTGGGTGAAACCACGAACAGGACATTCAAGGGTGGCGACAGGTTATGGCTAAAGGCGCGTGCAAACCTGAAAACACCTGATTTAAGCGACCCGTTCTGGCAGCGGGAAGGACGGGTAACACAGTGGGCTCAGGTCGAAGGAGTGAGTCGATTGGCAGCGGCCTTCAAGAAATGTGAAACAGCGGCTTTGGTGCCGGGGTCGACCGCGAGTGAAAAGTGGTCCGCGCCGGCCACTTCAAGATACTCAGCGCAACCGAGCGCCTGTGCCAGGCGTGGGCCGCAACCCAGCACCATGTCGTTCTGAGCACTGACGACCAGCGTCGGAACTGCGATGGCAGCAGCTTCGGCCGTTGCCAGAGGCGGATAGCTGGCTTGCGCAAGTGCCCGCAGAGCAATTTTATCCCCGGCTGTTGCAGCGACGAAATTCCAATAGGCAGCAAGGTGCTTCGGTAGATCATCCGGGTATTTTTCGCGCTCCAGTACTTGTGCCAAAGCCGGCAGGATTGCAGGGAACGTGTGTGGCGGATGTCCAATCAATCCATCCCCTGTGGCGACCAATGCGGCTCTGTCGAAGCGTTCGGCATGATGCTGCATCAGGTGCAACGCAATCACAGTTCCGATCGAGTAGCCGATCAATGATGCCCGCTCTGTGTTCAGATGATCAAGCACAGCGATAACGTCACTGGCAAGGTTGGCGGTACCGTATGACGAGGCATCATCTGGCTTCGCGCTATTCCCGTGGCCACGGAAGTCCAGGCCAATCACCTGGAGCCCGGCCTCATTCAATGCCTGTATCCAGCCCAGATCCGCATAGTTATATTTGAAGCTCACCGTGGCACCATGCAAAAGCACAACCGGGTGTCCGTCCCCATGAACTTCGTAGTGAAGTTGAACATTGCGATTGTGCAGATAAGGCATGGTGGATTCCTGTTTTGAACATGGTGAAATCAGGTTGTAGATCGAATAAGCAGCTTGAGTTCTTCAATCTGCGCTGATAAGTCTTCAATGGTCATATCATCTTTATGCGCTTCCTTAAGCTCTTCCGCACGTTCCTGCTCCATCACGTTAACCACAATGCCAATGAGCATATTCAAAAACGCAAAGGTATTCAGAAAGATGAAAATCAGATAATAAATCCAGCTTAGCGGGTAAACGACCATCGTTTCATACATGACATCGGTCCAATCCTCAAAGGTCATAATACGAAACAAGGTCAGCATAGACACAGCGATATCCCCCCACAAATACTCATTGATTTCCTCAAACAGGGTAGTGCCGATAGCCGCGAAAATGTACACGATGATAAACATCATCAATGCGACATAACCCAGTTGCGGCAGGGCTTTGAGCAAGGAATTCAGTAAATGGCGTAACTCAGGAATCACCGACACCATTCGCAATACACGGAAGATGCGTATCAAACGGGCAACATAGGCCAGTTCACTGTCACTGACCGGTATCAGACTGACGGTGACGATAATCGTGTCAAACACATTCCAGCCACTTTTGAAAAAATCACGTTTATTGGGTTCAGCCAGGAAACGTACGCTGATTTCCAGGACAAAAAACAGCGTAATCGCATAATCCAGCCAGTCCATAAGACGCAGTATCTGATAGGGGATTTCATAAGTTTTGAGTCCCGTCACCAACGCGGAAAACAAAATGACACTGACCACGACAACTTCAAACAAACGGTTATGCCGCAGACGCTCCAGCTTGTTTTGGAGTGAGGTTGGGGGAGAGAGGATGCTTGCATGTAAAAACGACCCAGGAGTCAATAAGGGCTGCAATCATAATCGGAATTGTCTGCAGGGCATAGACGTTTACCTGCGGCTTGAGTTTTCTGCCAGACGCAGCCTGCGCGCAGATCTGCGTGGCAGAGTACAGACCGCTCGTTGCAAGGTCGGATAACGTTTAGCCCCCTTAACCGGGCCCGTGATAGCCAATTCGAGGGATGACGAGATGACGAAAGAAACCCGGCAAGGAATGGCAAGTCAGCTGTTCGCAAAAATTTCAGGCGTGTTGATTCTCGCCCTGGGAATTCCGCAGGCGGTAGGTGGCGTCTATCTGCTGACCCTGGGCGGGTCGTTCTTTTACGCCATTAACGGTCTCGGACTTGCCATCGCGGGTCTGTATATATTTCGTGGCAAATCGCTGGGTGCCATCGTTTATGCGCTGGTCTTTCTGTTCACTGTGGCCTGGTCGTTCGTCGAGGCCGACGGATCGGCATGGACGCTCGTGCCTCGTTTGCTTGGGTCAAGCATTTTTATGGTGGCGGTTGTTCTGCTCGCACCGACGCTGGATAAGCCGCTGTTTAACCGTCCTGTCGCTTATGGCGCCGCTGGTGGACTAATTCTGGCGGGCGTGGCTGTCTTTTCCCTGTACGGGGGCGCAACGCAACACGAAAACATGCTTGCGACGCTTCCACCACCGCGTGCAGTGCACGGCGATCCATCACCGCTGACAACCGGTTCGGATTGGCCGGCTTATGGGGGGAGTTACGCGGCCAGGCGTGCCTCACCACTGAACCAGATTACGCCCGACAATGTGGGTCGTCTCGAACGGGCATGGCTGTTTAATACTGGCGACATGCCGGAGGGCGACCCTGCCGACAGCAAATACGGTGCGGAAACCACGCCATTAAAAGTCGGCGAGACCCTCTATCTGTGCACGGCAACCAACATCCTCATTGCACTCAATCCGGGGAACGGGGAGGAAAAGTGGCGCTATGACCCGAACGTGAGTGATGACTATATTCCCTACACGGCCGCCTGCCGCGGCGTTGCCTACTACGACGTTGGCGGTGCGAGAGATCAGAATGGCGGGCAACCGATCGACTGTGCGACGCGAATTATAGAAGGCACACTGGATGGCCGCCTGGTCGCAGTGGACGCGCAGACAGGACGCCCCTGCGTGGGCTTCGGGCAAAACGGCGAAGCGAGCATTGTGATCGGTATGGGTGAGGTTGAGCCCGGCATGGTATCCATGACGTCAGCGCCAACCATTATCCAGGGTGTGATTGTCACTGGTCATCAGGTCACGGACGGTGTCAGCATCGACGCGCCCTCTGGTGTTCTGCAAGGGTTTGATGCGGTAACAGGCGAGCATCTGTGGGCGTGGGACATGGATCAGCCTGAGCTGACTACCCGGCCGGACAATGGAGAATTTTCGCGTGGGACGCCGAACATGTGGACGACAGCCTCCGGCGACGAAGAGCTCGGATATGTGTACATGCCGATGGGCAATTCGGCGGGCGATTATCTCAGCTCAGATCGCTCGGACGCCGAGGACACCTATTCCACCGCGTTGGTCGCGCTGGATGTCAACACGGGTAAGCCTGTCTGGCACTTTCGCACGGTCGACATTGACGTCTGGGATTACGACCTGGGCTCGCAGGCTACCCTCGTCGACTTTCCGATGCACAACGGAGCTGGATCCATCCCAGCGCTGATTCTGACGACCAAACAGGGCGACATTTATGTGCTCGATCGGCGCACCGGTGAGCCGATAACCGAAGTCATTGCCCGTTCGGTTCCGGGCGGAGGCGTAGAGCCTGATGAACGAAGCCCGACACAGCCTTTCTCTGCTTATCATACCTTGGCCAAGGCGCCGCTCAGCGAAAGAGACATGTGGGGCATGTCTCAAATCGATCAGATGATTTGCCGAATTCAATATCGACGCGCTGCCTATGACGGCATATATACAGCACCCACCAGTGATCGGCGCTGGATCCAATACCCAGGCTATAACGGTGGGTCGGACTGGGGCGGCATTACCGTGGATACCGCGCGTGGCATTGTGGTCGCCAACTATAACGACATGCCGAACTACAACCGACTTGTACCGCGCAAGCTCGCGGATGAAAGACTCAAGGGCCAAAAAAGCGGTTCCTCACACGCGGCGCTGGCACCGCAAGCGGGCGCACCCTATGCCGTTGAAGTGAACGCCGGCTGGCGTATGCCAGTGACGGGTCTGTTGTGCAAGGAACCACCTTACGGCGGAATTCGCGCCTTCGATCTGAGCAGTGGAGAAACACTGTGGGACAGGCCTTTGGGGACCGCAAGGCAAAACGGTCCATTCGGTATTCCGTCCTATTTACCGTTTGAAATTGGAACGCCGAACAACGGCGGCTCGGTGGTGACCGCCAGTGGTCTTATTTTTATTGCTGCGGCGACCGATAATCTTATCAGGGCAATTGATCTGAGGACCGGCGAAACGATCTGGAAAGATGTGTTACCCGCAGGGGGCCAGGCCACACCGATGACTTATGAGCATGACGGTCGGCAATACGTCGTCATCATGGCCGGGGGACATCATTTCATGCAAACACCGATCGGCGATGCACTGGTCGCCTATGCATTGCCTGAAGAAGACGTTCGATAATCGCGCCTTAGGTATCAGTTGTTTGACGGACTCCTTCTCACTCAGGGTCGGGCGGCATCTTCAGCTTCCTGAATACGGGCGCCCGCCAGTATGCCGGGCATGGCGTAGTTGCCCTCGTGGCAAGCGTACTCGTACATCTGCCCGTCGGTGGCGTGGAAACTCAGTTCGGCGGTCCAGGGTTGGGCGTAGAGATTGTTGTCATCCACCGTGAATTGGTAGACGACTTCTGTATCGGAGTAGCGACTGAAGCGCTCGATGATCCTGCCGTTGGTGGTGATCGGTACCGAACTCTGCTCCATTTGTTTGGGATTGATGTTAACGGTTTCCACAAGCAGCGCATCGTCTTCATACCAGCCTCGTGAGTCGCCAAACCATTGCTGCCAGATGACTGGTCGGAGATTAGCCCGAGCAGTTTCTGCGTCAAGGTAAATGGGAATGATGCGGGCGTCGTGAACCATCTCGACCTCTATCACCACATAATCATCCGTCTGCACAAAGCGATAGGTGCTGTTGTACAAGGTGCCCATCATGCCGGGGCCGGCGGTGTTGCCAAAACCGATCAGGCAGCGTTCTGCCAAGGGCATGGCTTCCGGACCGGACATGTCGCCAACGCCGGTGGCATAACGGACGCCAAAGTTGCGCTGCTGAAAATCGCCGCGCGGTGTCTGCAGGCGGGGAATCTGGCCGTTGTCAGGTTCAATGACATAGGAACTGCGAAATTCCCCCTTGACTCGCGCCAGTGAGGAGCCTGGATCAATCCAGAAGTCATTATAGGCGCGCAGCCCGAAGTCGTCGCTGCCCGCCACGGGCGCGATGTCGGCCGCGTCAAATTCGCCTGCGGGTAAACCGGCGATGCTGGTATTGGACGCAATTTGCTGCGCCTGGGCCGCCGTGACGATCAGTGTGCTTACATTGTCCGGACGTGCCAGTCGGGTCAACGCGGCATTGGTCCACAGGCCGCTGAGATCAGGGCGCTCATTTGCCTGTGCCCAGCTAAACGCGCAGCCAATGGCAAAAGATAAACCAACGACACTGGATGCGACCAGGGGAAGTTTGGCGTGATGCATAGCGAATCTCCAGTTAGTCATTATTATGACCCGAGGAATAAGTGGTTAGGCAGTACAGAATGTATCTTCGCAAGAAGTCAATGTAAAGCGGACGCCTGGTCGTGACACCTTGTTATTTTTTTTAGCCCATGGTCTTGCGGAGCCAGCAGTGATCAACCAATTTCTGACGCGCCAGTCCCTGACTGGGAAATCATTGAGCCCCGGTTCCCATAGCACTATACATCGCGTCACGGTCCCCTCAAGAGCGGGTAATGGACTTATTCTCTGTTTCCCCTTATAACGCTCATGAACAAACCACGGCTGCGAGAATCTAACGATGACCGATAAAATAATATCAACAGCCGGCGTGTTAGCTGCGGTGATTTTCTGGGCCGCGCTATTTGTGTTCGCCGCCATCCATCCCGAATACACACATTCTCATAAAGCCATCAGCGAGCTTGGGGCCTTCGGAGCGCCTAACGCATTAGCTTGGAATTTCATTGGCTTCATTATTCCTGGAATTTTGCTGGCTGTTTGCGGTAGTGGAATTGCAGTCCGGGTCGATGGCCGACCAACTTCACTTTACTGGCTTTTGATAATTTCTGGATTAGGCTTTGCTGGCACTGGAGTCCTGCCAACGGCAATGGAGGATGGTTCTCCCTCAATGGAATCAGCATGGACAATGGGACATATCCTTATGACTCTGGTATCAGGATTTCCCTGGATGATCGCTACTGGCGTATTAGTGCTCCACGTCAAACGGAGCTCTCAGTGGAAACACCTGGCCACAACATGCCTGGTGCTGAGTTTTTTTGCTATCGCCAGTCTCCTGTTGAATATTGTTTCTCGCGGTCTGCCGTACCTTGCGGAAAATCCGGGACTGGCACAAAGGATTGCGTTCGCTTTTTACTTCGCCTGGTTTCTGATTGCTGGATTTCTGTTTACCCATAAATCACCGATGGAGGGGGATGCCATCAGGTAACAAGACGAGTACGCCAAATAAAAAAAGGCTCGCATAAAGCGGACAAGATATTGCCGCGCTACACCAAAGAGATGACTAGGGCGGAAATAATGGAATATTTCGCTCCGCAGGGTTAAAAGGGATCAAATTACTCTGCCCCCCGTGAGTTACTTTTTCTTCTGCTTGACTACCCAGACGACCAGTCCGACCAGGGCTCCAACGATAAGTATTGGGAACCAGAATCCACCGTAGCCGGACATGAAGCCGTGTGACCAGTAATTGCCATTCATCATACGACCATCCTGAGCAATGGACATGCTACTGGCGAGTGCGATGGCAGTGTAGATGCCAGCTTTGAGCAATCTATTCATAGCGATTCTCGGGTCAAATTCTAGAAGAGTATTTGAATGAGGGAATCACCCTACAATACCGCCAGATGGGCATCGGTGCGGCAACGCACATCCGAGCCCGCCCCCCCCCTGTGTCAGGCTAGTTGTCGCCTCTAAATTTTATTTAAATTTTGGAGGAAGCAATGGGATCACGTCATTCGGAAGCATTTATTGAGCAGGCGTTAATTAAGGTATATTCACGTGGCGTCAGGACGGTCAAGTCGGTCGCGCAAGAGCTGAAC
>Ga0209702_10001766_pt1 | contig 39747 bp, 26 predicted proteins | sample FRY01_FD_187210 | JGI IMG/M metagenome (GOLD analysis project Ga0209702, IMG submission 187210) | Freshwater microbial communities from Lake Fryxell liftoff mats and glacier meltwater in Antarctica - FRY-01 (SPAdes) (version 2) | ecosystem: Environmental > Aquatic > Freshwater > Ice > Glacier...
GACGACTCTTTGGCTTGGGCGGATTGCCGAAGTTCCCTTTGTCCGAAGACGGCGGCTTGCTGCTGGTCCGGCTGTTGCGCTCCAGTCCGGCCACTTTTGCTTCCAGTGCTTCGATCCGGTCTAACAGTGCCAACACAAGATCCGCAATCGCTTCCGGATCAGTCCTGGCCAACTCAATGAGTTGTTCTCGCGTGGGCCGCTCGCTCTTCACGCGCACTAACAAATACTATAAAATTTATAGCGCAAGTCTAATTTTCTATAAACTTTAAAGCTCCGGGGACCTGAATAGTTACTCGCCACCAACGAAATCCGCATAGGCATCCACGTGCAGCAGATCGGAACCAATGCCGGCTCCTCCGCCTCGTTCGTAACCACGGTCCCCGAGCCCAGCTCAGCCCTCCTCAGCCTCCTCGGCGCGGGTGTTCTCCTCCTCCGCCGCAAGCGCTAACGCTTCGGTGATTGTTTCGCCAAACAGAGAAAAGGCGGTGTCCTCACAATCTCACCCGGGCTCGAATGAATAAACTCGGCCGGTGATGCCTGAGACGCGACCCGAGTGCTGGAAGCTACCGGCAACGATCGGGGTGATTCTATGCTGCGTGCTGTTGTATCCAATGTTGATCTGCGGGTGCCACTTTCACGCGATTGCAGTCGCGCCCACGATTGTCCCGATTGTCTGGGCCATCCACTTGCTGGCGTCCTACCGGACGGCGACAGGACGGGCCGGGGCCTGGCTGGCATTCGGATTCGCGGTGCTTTGGCTTTGGCTGGGGTTCGAAAGCAACCTAAAGTTCGCGTTCGGTTGAGCCCCGTAGTCGCCCCGCGTTCAATGAAGACGCTGCAGACAGTGGTGACAAGGGCGAGCAGCGTCTCGGGCCCGCTTCGCTCTGGACGAGTGCGGCCCGTCCTGCCACACTTGTGAGCTCTGGCAAATAAACAGTAAGTCGAACAAGACGACGCACGAACCCCGCTTTGAAAGGTCTGGGTTCCTACGCTGCTCAACCGCTTTCCGACGTCCGGCCTTTTCCGCTCCCACCCGACATGTCCCGTCGAGACAACATCATGGCATCGATCCTTCTGGTCGGGTCCCTTGCGTTCTGCACCACCACGGCACCTGCGGAGGTGGCACCTGCGGAGGTGGCACCTGCGGAGGTGGCACCTGCGGAGGTGGCACCTGCGGAGGTGCCACCAGAGGCCCGGCCCGGGGAACCCTCCCGGATCGAGTTCAACCGCGACATCCGTCCCATCCTCTCCGACAACTGCTTCGCGTGCCATGGCTTCGACGGAAAGAAGCGCAAGGCGGAACTGCGTCTCGACACCCCGGGGGGAGCCTTCGCCATCCGGGACGGCACGCAGGCCATCAAACCCGGCGACCCCTCCCAAAGCGAGCTCTGGCATCGCGTCGCCAACCCCGATGCGGACGAGATGATGCCCCCTCCGGAGAGCAACAAGCAGCTCACCGCGGCCGAAAAGTTGCTCCTCAAGCGCTGGATCGAGGAAGGGGCCGCCTACCAGCCCCACTGGGCCTTCCTCCCGCCACACAAAGACACCCCTCCGGAGCTTGCCGTCCCCGCGCAGGCAGCCAACCCGATCGACCAGTTCGTCCAGGCCCGCCTCGCCAGCGAAGGCCTCGCCCCCGCCCCGGAAGCCGACCGCCTCACCCTCATCCGCCGCGTCACCCTGGACCTCACCGGCCTGCCGCCGACCCCGCCAGAAATCAAGACCTTCCTGCACGACCCCGCCCCGGGGGCCTACGAGCGGCTGGTCGACAGGCTGCTGGCGACCCGCGACTACGCGGAACGACGCGCTCAGGACTGGCTCGACCTGGCGCGCTACGCCGACACCCGCGGCTTTGCCGATGACAAGACCCGCCAGATCTGGCCCTACCGCGACTGGGTGATCCGTGCCTTGGACCGCAACATGCCGTTCGACCGTTTCACCATCGCGCAGCTCGCCGGGGACCTGTTGCCTGCGGCGACCGACGAGCAGCGCCTGGCCACCGGATTCCACCGCAACGCCCCCCAGGCCCGCGGCCAAACCTATCCGGTGGAGGAATACCGCCTGAAGGGGGTGACCGATCGCGTCAACACCACCGCCAAGGTCTGGCTGGGACTGACCATGGAGTGCGCAGAATGCCACGACCACAAGTTCGACCCGATCAGCCAGCGCGACTACTACTCCCTCTTCGCCATTTTCAACAACATCGAGCACCAGGGCTCGGGAATGGGCCAGGGCGGCCCGACGATGCCTTACTCCCCCCCACCCGGTGCGACCACCACGGGAAAGCCCGCCGCCGTACCGGTGATGCGGGAGCTTCCTGCGCCCCGAGAAACCTTCATCCACCTGCGCGGCAACTTCCTCAACCGGGGCGACCAGGTCGGCCCCGCCGCGCCAGCCGTCCTCGTGGCCGCCGGGGAACCCCAACCCCGCAACCGCCTGGACTTCGCGCGCTGGCTGGTCAATGGCCGGAACCCGCTGGTGGCGCGGGTGGTGGTGAACCGCTTCTGGCAAAGCTACTTCGGCCACGGCCTGGTGCGCACCCCGGACGACTTCGGCACGCAGGGAACCCTGCCAACCCACCCGGGCCTGCTCGACTGGCTGGCCACCGAGTTCGTGGACAGCGGCTGGAACATGAAACATATCAACCGCCTCATCGTCACCTCCGCCACCTACCGGCAGTCCGCCCGGATCAGCTCAGCGCTCGGCGAGCGTGACCCCAACAACCTCCTCCTCGCCCGCATGCAACGCGTGCGCCTGCCCGCCGAACAGATCCGCGATCAGGCCCTCGCGGTCAGCGGCCTGCTTCAGTCGTTCCCCGGCGGGCCGGCCGTCTTCCCCCCGCAGCCCGACCGCTACTGGGAGGATCGCGACCTGCCCGGGAAATGGACCACGAGCACCGGCCACGACCTTTACCGCAAGAGCCTCTACACCTACTGGCGCCGCATGGCCCTGCATCCGACCATGGAACTCCTCGACGGCCCCGCCCGAGCCGTCTGCACGGTGAAACGCAACCTCTCCAATCTACCCACCCAGGCGCTCGTCACCCTGAATGCCCCGGTCTTCGTCGAATCCGCCAAGCACCTGGCCCGAAGCCTCCTCGCCGAAGTGCCGGACGACCCCGGCCTCCGCCTCGATCTCGCCTTCCAACTCTGCCTGGCCCGCCCGCCCGATGCTACCGAACGGGAACGCTTCCTGAGCTTCCTCGACACCCAAGTGATCCGCTTTGCGGAGGCCCCCTCCCCCGATCTGGCCGCTTGGCAGAGCGTGGCCACGGTCCTTCTCAACCTCGACGAAACCATCACCCGCCCATGACCCCGCCGCTTCATCCCCCCTCCTCCGCCGCGCTGACCCGCCGCGCTTTCCTCGGCCGCTCCGCCGGGGGGATCGGATCGCTGGCCCTCGCCTCCCTCCTCAATGACCGGGCCTTCGCCGAGCAGGGCAGCCTCCCGGGCCTGCACCACGCCGCCAAGGCGAAACGCGTCATCTTCCTCTTCATGGCCGGGGGGCCCTCGCACATCGATCTCTTCGACCCCAAACCCAAGCTCAACGAACTCGACGGCAAGGCCATCCCGCAGGAGCTGCTGAAGGACCATCAGCAGTTTGCCCTGATCCGCGGCACCCCGAACCTCAAGGGCTCCCCCTACGCCTTCCAACACCATGGCCGGTCCGGCACCGTCCTCTCCGAGCTGCTGCCCCACCTCGCCGGAGTCGCGGACGAGCTGACCGTGATCCGCTCGATGCACACCGACACCAACGTGCACGACCCCGGCGTGAATTTCATGAACTGCGGCACGCTGCTCGGCGACCGCCCCACCCTCGGCTCCTGGATCTCCTACGGCCTCGGCTCGGTGAACGAAGACCTGCCCGCCTACATCGTCCTCACCTCCGGCGTGAGCGACGGCCAGCCGCTCCTGCAGAGTTTCTGGGGCAACGGCTTCCTCGACTCCCGCCACGCCGGCGTTCCCTTCCGCAACAGCGGTCCGCCCGTGCTCCATCTCGACAACCCCGCCGGCATCACCAGCGGCGACCGACGCCGCGAACTCGACCTTCTACAATGGATGAACCAACGCCAGCACCAGACCCTCGGCGACCCGGAAATCGCCGCCCGCATCGCCTCCTACGAGCTGGCTTTCCGCATGCAGGCCAGCGTCCCGCAGCTCGCCGAGCTGGACGGGGAGCCCGACAAGATCCTCGACCTCTACGGTGCCGACCGCGTCAAACCCTCCTTCGCCCGCAACTGCCTCATGGCCCGCCGCCTCGTCGAGCGCGGCGTGCGCTTCGTCCAGCTCTACGACCGCGGCTGGGATTCCCACACCGACATCGACCGCGAGCACAAGCGCCAGTGCGCCGCCGCAGACCGGCCGATCGCCGCCCTCATCGCCGACCTCAAGCAACGCGGGCTCCTCGACGACACCCTCGTCCTCTGGGGCGGCGAGTTCGGGCGCACCCCCGTCGCCCAGGTCATGGGCCGGACCTGGGGACGCGACCACCATCCCCACGGCTTTACCATGTGGATGGCCGGGGGCGGAATGCAGCCCGGCCTCACCTACGGCACCACCGACGAGTTCGGCTACCACGCCGTCGAGAACAAGGTCCACGTCCACGACCTCCATGCCACCATCCTCCACCTCATGGGCATCGACCACAAACGGCTCACCTTCCGCAGCCAGGGCCGCGACTTCCGCCTCACTGACGTCCACGGCGAGGTGGTCCAAGGCATCCTCGCGTGATCCGCCTCCTCCCGCGAAACCGGAGACGGGGGCGCGCGGGAACAGGTGCGAAGAGTGGGCCGCGATCTACCGCGCCCCTCCGGGGTGCTCTTCCAGACGACGATGAGCCCCGGTAGTGCTACCACCGGCTACCGGACCAAGTCCCTCCGGGACGCACTGAACCCAACGACACGAAAGCGAAAAGGCCAAAGGGTTCAGGCGAGATTTCTGGCAATCCGACCTTGTCCTCAACCCCCTCAATAGCCAGACGGGTCAGCCCCGCGCTCCCAGCCCACCCGGAGTGCGGAGGGAATGGAACAGATCTCCGTCCGAGCCACCAATAGGGGCTTCAGTCCCCGCTTTACGTCCTGGGAAGAACGCCCCCTACCACTCCCGCGGTGCCGGTGGTGCTTTCCGCGGAGCGAAGGGCAAGGGTGCGCTCGATGTTGAGCTGGGCGAGCTGGGCGACGAGTTCTTTGAAGCACTTGGCGTTCTCGATGTCCTCGCGCAGTTGAGGGGCCTCTTCGGCTGACACGCGTCTGCTGACGTTGCGCCCCTCCCTCCAGAATTGATGCTTGATGTAAGGGCCGAGCTTTCTGGCGCTCTTGCCGCCGGAGGCCGGAGAAAGACGGTATTCCTCAGCAAGGGTTCCCGGAAGCATCGTGTCGATGGCCGCAATCCGGTCCATCAGGGACTGCCGGAGAGCATCGCCGGGGTGGGGCTCGGAGTTCATCACGGGAAACAATGTCTAGATCACTAGACAATAGCAACCGCAAAAAAGGGCGGACTGAGGAATGATTTCGAACCTTTTTGCCCTTCAACCGATAGTTTGCACAGGCCGGGGGACGTATTTCGATCCGGCGTCGGAATCGCATTCGCCAAACCCACCATCAAACCCTATTACATTTTTCATGCAACCCACTTCCACACCCCGGTTTCACTGCCTCGCGGTCCTGTCATTGCTCGCGCTCAACGCGGGGGCAGACGAGCCGACGCTGCGCGACCAACTTGGCGGCTCGCATTTCAAACTCGTTTGCGAAGGCTACGTTGACCAGAACTGGGACCTGTTCGTGATGAACGCGGACGGCTCGCAGCGTGAAAACCTGACCCACACGCCGGACATCAGCGAGCTTTACCCGCAGGCTTCGCCGGACGGTTCGAAGATCTCCTTCATGGTGGACACAGGCGAGGGGCGCGAGATCATCCGCAGCGCCTGGGTGATGAACGTGGACGGCACAGACCGCAAAAAAATCGCGGACTACGCGCGGCAGGCCTTCTGGGGGCCGGACAGCAAGGTGGTCGCCTATCTGCCCCAGGAATACCCGAAGTTCAACGTCATTGATTACTTCACGAAGGGAATCATGTTTTACGACCTCTCGACCGGAAAGACGACCCCGCACCCCAACAACGAGAACATCCGGCATCTCTACAATCCTGGCTTCTCGCCCAACGGAAAATGGATCGTCGCCACCGTTCACGCGGGGATGGGGTTCAGCCACGCGAACCTGCTCATCGAGGCGCATGGCGACCGAGTCATCAACCTCGGGATTCCCGGCTGCCGCCCGACGATCAGCCCGGACGGCAAGTTCGTCGCCTGGGGACCCGGGGATCATGAGGTCGCCACCGCTCCTCTCGATACTGATGCCGACGAACCCAAGGTGGGCGACAAGATTCTGCAGGTGTTCGACGAGAAGAACAAGGTCTACCACATCGACTGGTCCCCGGACGGAAAATTCGTTTCCTGCAGTTGCGGTCCCAACGGGAAAGGGGACATCTCCCAGCCCAAGACCTACGCCTCAGCCAGTGAAATCGTGGGCGTCTATGCGAAGGGCTGGAATATCTACGTCGTCCCGGCAAACGCAGGAGCCGTGCATCTTGATCAGCCCGACCCCAACGCGCTTGCGCTGACCACCGACGGTGAGAGCCATAAGGAATCGGACTGGTTTCAACCGAAGAAGTAATCCTGTGAATTATTCATTGACCGGCCCCTTCGGGCTCGCCGTCCTGCTCATCCTCGGCGCTTGCTCCCGGAAATCGGACGACACCTCCGGCGGCACGGATGGACCCAATTCCTCCTCCGCCGCTACCGTCAACTTTGTCACCGCGTCCGGCGTGGAGATGGTTTTCCTGCCGGGGGGCACCTTCAAGATGGGCTACGACAGGGGCAATCCCGACGAGGCGCCCGCGCACACCGTCGAGCTCTCCGCGTTCGCGATGGACAAGACCGAGGTGACGCACGCCATGTTCGCCAAGGTACAGCTCCCCAACCCCTCCCACTGGCAGGACAACGAGGCGAATCCTGTCGAGCGGGTGCGCTGGCGGGACGCCAAGACCTACTGCAACGAACGCTCGCTCCTGGAAGGTCTCACGCCGTGTTATGACGAGAAGACCAAGGAATGGGACTGCGATTACAAGGCGAACGGCTACCGCTTGCCGACCGAGGCGGAATGGGAATATGCCTGCCGCGCCGGCTCCGACCAACCCTACTCCTTCGGCAACGCCGACCGCTTGCGGCAATACGCGTGGCACGACGAAAACGCCCGCGAGCGGACCCATCCCACCGCCGGGCGCAAGCCGAACCGCTGGGGAATTTACGGACTTTATGGAAACGTCTCCGAATGGTGCGAAGACGTTTACAGCGCGGATTACTACTCGAAAAGTCCCGGAACGGACCCGACCGGTCCCGCCGATCCCGGCGTGGACGTCAAACGCGTCATGCGCGGCGGGTCCTGGAAATCCAGCGCGGACATGTGCCGCGCGAGTTTTCGTCAGGGCCAGCGCACCGGCAACACCGACGCATGCTTCTACACGGACTATTGCGGCTTCCGCTGTGTCCGCCGGGTGACCGCGGACGAGGTGGCCGCACTGACGAAGAAAACGTGACGGACACAATTCCCGCCGTTCCATGCTCTTCCACACCTGGCCATTCCTGATCTTCATGCTGGTCGTGATGCCGGTATTCCTGGCGTTGCGACGGACGAACTTCTGGATTCACTGGCTTCTGCTCGCGTCCTACGTTTTCTACGGCTGGTGGAACCCCTACTACCTCGTCCTGGTCGCGTATTCGACGGCGCTGGATTACTTCATCGTCCTGCTCATGGACCACTGTCCGCGCGACGGCACACCCGTCGACCTGCGCGGCCGACTCACGCGCCTGCGGTTTGACAACGCGGTGCTGAAACGCGCCTATCTGATCTGTGGCGCAGGCGCCCTCGCCAGCATCGGCGTGGGAATCTTCGGGGAGGCCACCTTGCGCCCGATGATGGCCGGCCTCGCGGTGATCTTTCTGTTGATGACCTGGGGCGCGTTGTTCAGCCACCGCAAGACCTGGCTCGTCGTCAGCCTGATCAACAACCTCTCCCTGCTGGCCTTCTTCAAATACGCGGAATTCTTCGCCGATAACCTGAATTACATCCTGCACAACTGGCTGCAGGTGACCGCGAGCTTTCCGGAACCCTACACGCTCATGCCCTTCGGGTTCGACTATCTGCTGCCGGTCGGCATCTCCTTCTACACCTTCCAGTCGATGAGCTACACCATCGACTTTTATTTCGGGAACATCCACCGCGAACGCAGCTTCGTCCGCTTCGCCTCCTTCGTGTCGTTCTTCCCGCAACTCGTGGCCGGACCGATCGAGCGGGCGAGCAACCTGCTGCCTCAGTTCAATTCCGCACCGCCCATCCGCCGACAGGACGTGGCCGACGGCCTCTCCCTGTTTCTGGTCGGGCTCTTCAAGAAACTGGCTCTGGCAAATTACCTTTCCTACTACGTGGACCGCATCTACGACGACCCCGGATCTTACAACGCCTCGGCCCTTGTCCTGGCGACGGTCGCCTTCGCCTGGCAGATCTTTTTCGACTTCAGCGGATACACGGACATGGCCCGTGGCGTGGCGCGGATCATGGGGTTCAAGCTGATGCTGAACTTCAACAACCCCTACCTCGCGACCGGCCTCGGCGACTTCTGGTCGCGCTGGCACATCAGCCTTTCAACGTGGTTTCGCGACTACGTGTACATTCCGCTCGGCGGCAACCGCGGCGGCAAGCTGCTGACCTACCGCAACCTCTTCCTCACCCTGCTCATCTCGGCAATCTGGCACGGCGCGGCCTGGACCTTCGTGATCTGGGGCGCGCTACACGCGGTCGGCTGCGTCGTCACACGCGAACTGGAACGTTCCGAGTTCTATCGCGAACGGGTGCCGCGCTTCGCCAAACAGCTGATGGTCTTCGCGTTTGTCTGCTTCGCCTGGATCTTCTTCCGCGCGCTGTCGCTGGACGACGCCCTGCTCATCGTGGAACGGATCTTCACCACGGCCTGGAGCGATCCGTATTGTCCGGCCCTGATGCTGGGACTGATGGCCGCAATCTGGCTCTACCAGTTCTTCTATGAGTCGCACTGGCAGTCTTGGCTTCAGCTCAAACCCGTCCGCGTGGGGCTGGCCGCCGGGATGATTCTCTACCTGCTTCTGTTCTCGTCCGAGGGCGGCGCGTTCATCTACTTTCAATTCTGAGCAACCGACCGCCGCGACATGAAACCAACCGCCCATCCCAACGCCGCCCGGGACAAATCCGCTCCCGGAAAGGCCGGTGATGCCGACCCGCCCTACTTCGCCACGAACACGGTCCGCCTCAATCTCCGGCAATGGGCGTTCGTGGGCGGCGTGATCCTGGCCATCGTTTTGGCGACGCCGTGCTTGTGGAAGCACCTCGAGCGTTTTGACATCGGGACCGACTACCGGATTCCTTACGACCTGAGCAAGGACTACTGGCTCTACCAACGCCGCATGGAGCGGCTCGACAATCCGGAACAGGTCGTCGTGATCGGTGACTCCGTGGTGTGGGGCGAGTTCGTTTTGCCCGACGGCACGCTCCCCCACTTTCTGGATCGCGAAACGGACGCGACCAACCGCTTCGTCAACGGCGGGGTGAACGGTCTTTTCCCGCTCGCCCTTGAGGGCCTGATCCGCAGTTACGGCGGGCCGATCCACGACCGGAAGGTGATCCTGCACTGCAACCTGCTTTGGATGAGCAGTCCCAAGGCGGATTTGCAGACCGCAAAGGAGGAGAAGTTCAACCACCCGAAACTCGTGCCGCAGTTCTCCCCGCGGATTCCCTGTTACCGCGCCGACGCGAACGTGCGCCTGAGCAACGTCCTCGAACGGAGGGTGCCGTTCTTCGGCTGGACCGAGCATTTGCAGACCGCCTACTTCAAACAGAACAGCCTGATCGACTGGACCCTCGCGGACGACGGCGGGCTCCCCCCGAAATTCCCCAACACCTACAAGAATCCGGTCTCACAGATCACGATGGTCGTGCCCGCCGCCCCGGAGGACGATCCTCTGCGGGGCCCGGCCAGCCCCCGGCACAAACCGTGGTCCACCACCGGCGAGGGCACCTCGCGGTTCGAGTGGGTGGACCTCGACACCTCCCTGCAATGGGGCGCGTTTCAACGTCTCGTGAACCTCTTGCGCGACCGCGGCAACGACATCTTCGTCGTCGTCGGCCCGCTCAACGAACACACCATGATCCCCGAAAACCGCGCCGCGTTTCACCAGTTGGTCGATGGCGTGCGCGAATGGCTCGACGCCGGGCAGGTGCCCAACTTCGCGCCGGATGTCCTCCCCAGCGATCTCTACGGCGACACCAGCCATCCCCTCACCGAAGGCTACGCCCTCCTCGCCAAACAGCTTGTTGAAGAACGCCGATTCAAGGAATGGCTGGAGGCCGGGGCCGAAAGCTCCCCTTAGTTCCCAACGCCCCCGCCGTCTCCGCTCAGGCCTTCGGCTTCACCCAGGCCGCGTTGTTCTGCGAGGAACGCACGGTGGCCTCGATGAAGGCCATCCCCGCCACTCCGTCGTCCACCGTGGGGAAATCATAGCCGCCTTCCGGAGCGGACTTGCCCTCCAGCTGGTCGGCAATCGCTCCCGCCGCCGCGAGGTAGATGTTGGCAAAGGCCTCGATGAAGCCCTCCGGGTGGGCAAAGGGCGTCCGGCTGTTCGCCGCCGCTGCCGAACCAAGATAGTCGTTGCCCCGCCGGTAGGTCTTCCGCGGCGCGTTGGCATACTTCACCATCAGCTCGTTGGGATCCTCCTGATGCCACTCAATGGACGCCTTCGTTCCATAGGCCCGGATGCTCAATGCATTCTCGTCGCCATTTGAAATCTGGGAGGCAAAGATGAGGCCCTTCACCCCACCCGTGAAACGCACCAGACAGTTGCCGTCGTCATCCAACTCCCGTCCGGGAATGAAGGCGGTCAACTCCGCGGCGATCTCCTCGATCTCCAGTCCGGTGATGTAGCGCACCAAATTGTGTGCATGGGTGCCGATGTCCCCCATGCAGTTCGAGGCCCCGGCCACCTTCGGGTCGGCCCGCCAGTTGGAAATTTTGCCCTGCCCCTCCCCTTCCACATCGCCCACCGCGTAACCCTGCGGGTACTCCGCCACCACTTTCAAAAGACGTCCCAGTTCCCCCTCCCGCACCATGCGCCGGGCTTCCTTCACCATCGGATAGCCGGTGTAGTTGTGCGTCAGGCAAAAAACCTTCCCGCTCTTCGCCACAATCTCACGCAACTCCAGCCCCTGCTCGAGAGTCAGGGTCATTGGCTTGTCACAGATGACGTTGAATCCCGCCTCAAGAAACGTCTTTGCCACCGCGAAATGCAGATGGTTCTGCACGACGATGGTCACGAAATCGATCTTGTCCTCCCGTGCCGCCTCCTTCTCCGCCATCTCGGCGTAGGACCCATAGACCCGCCCGGCATCGAGGAAAAAATCCTCTCCCGACAGCTTCGATTTCTCGGGATCCGAGGAAAAGGCCCCCGCCACCAGCTCAATCTGTCCATCCAGATTGGCGGCCATGCGGTGCACCGCTCCAATGAAGGCTCCGCGACCTCCTCCAACCATTCCCATGCGTAGTTTTCGCTTCATTGCCATCGTCTTCTGTTTGGGTAAAATGTTTCGCTAGAGCGCCACCGGAGCTCCCGTGCGGGCCGACTCATAGACCGCGTCGATCACCTGCATGAGCCGCAAACCCTGCTCGGCGGTATTGAGAGGCTCTTCCCTGCTCTCCAGGGCGAGGATGAAGTTCTCCGCCGAACGCACCCGCCCCATGTCCTCACATTCCTCGGTCACCACCTTGCGGTTCACCGCCCTTCCATTCTCGTGCGTATAGAGCTCACAGCTGTCGATGAAGGTCTCGTCGAGCCCGTCCACCCGGAACAATCGCTCCACCTTGCCTCCCGCCTTGGTCCCCTGGAAGACCACCGAACACACCTCCCGATGGTTCATCTCCGCCCAAGAACACCGCAGACTCAACACCTGTCCGGTCTTGAACTTTACAAAGCCATGCGCCGCCGCCTCCACATCGGTCACCCCGCCCACCCGGTCCGGAATTCCCCAGGGACCCTTGAAGGTCTTGTCGGTGATGTGGTCATCAAAGGTCTGCCCCATCACATACTCCGCTTCCGGGTATCCCATGAAATACATGGCCAGGTCGATCATGTGCAGCAAATCGATCAGCGGACCACCACCCGCCAGCTCCTTGGTCGTGAACCAGCCCCCGAACCCGGGAATCCCGGTCCGCCGAATCCACTGGGCCTGCGCCGAATTCACCGTCCCCACATCACCATTGCGGATGTAGTCCGCCATCGCCAGCGACTCCGGCCGGGCCCGGTTGTTGAAGTTGAACATCAACCGCTTCCCCGCCTTGTCCGCCGCCGCGATCATCTCCGCAACACCCGCCGCGTCCAACGCCGGGGGCTTCTCGCAAAAGACGTCCTTGCCCGCATTCAGACACTGGATCGCCACCGGCCCGTGAAACTTGTTCGGCACGATCACGCTCACCGCATCCACTCCGCCGTCCCTCAACATCGCCTCAACGCTGCCAAAGGCCTGCGGAATGTCCCACTTCGCGGCCGCCGCCTTGGCCGCCGCTTCGTTCACATCCGCCACCGCCACGATCTCCGCGCCGGCTGCCCGAAATCCCGCCGCATGATACTGCAGCATGCCGCCCGCCCCGACTACTCCTACTTTCGTTGCCATGGAAGTAGTCTCTAGCGCTTATCCGCTTCAAAGGCAGCATCAAACATCGAAGACTCGTTCCGGGGAAAATCGAGGCCCTTCACGTAGGCACAGCTCTCGGCCGCCCCATGAAAGCGCTCCATCCGCCCGTCTTCCCACTCCACCGAGAGCGGGCCCCCGTAGCCGATGTCGTTGAGCGCCACAATGATCTCCTCGAAATCGATGTCCCCCCGCCCCACCGAGCGGAAATCCCAGAAACGCCGCGCGTCACAGAAGTCGGTGTGCCCGCCGAAGACGCCCACCGAGCCATCACCGTGACCCCACCACACGTCCTTCATGTGCACGTGGTTGATGCGGTCCGCGAAGGTGCGGATGAAATTCACGTAGTCCACTCCTTGATATCCGAAATGGCTCGGGTCGTAGTTGAAGCCGAAGCGCTCATGGCCGTTCAGGGCATCGATGGCCCGCTGCGCCGAAACTAGGTCGAAGGCAATCTCGGTCGGATGACACTCCAGACCGAAGTAAACGTCCTCCTTCCCGAAGGCATCCATGATCGGCTTGAAGCGGCGTCCAAAATCATCGAAGCCCTTCTGCAAATACTCCTGGCTGGTCGGAGGAAAGGCATAGAGCGCGTGCCAAATGCTCGATCCCGTGAAGCCGTTCACCACCGCCTTGTGCGCGCAGGCCGGTTCCTGGCCCGCCATGTAGTCCTTCCCTGCATCCAAAAATTTCCGCAAGGCCCGGCCTGTATCGATCATTTCCTGCGCGGCCCGCTGGCGCACCCCTTCCGGATCCCCGTCTCCCCACACGTGCGGCGGAAGGATCCCCTTGTGGCGCTCATCGATGTTGTCGCAGATCGCCTGTCCCACCAGGTGGGAGGAAATCGAGTAACAGGACATGCCGTTTTCCTTGAGCAGCGCCCACCGCCCCTCCACGTAACCCTCCTCCTTCAGGGCCGCCTGCACATCGAAGTGGTCGCCCCAACAGGCCAGTTCCACCCCGTCGTAACCGAGCGATTTGAGTTGCGGCAAAAGCTCGGCGAGCGACAGATCGGCCCACTGGCCGGTGAACATGGTGACGGGACGTGGCATAAGGAGTGGTATGGTGGCTGATTGCGAGGTGCTTTGTTAGGCTCTCAGACAGCCCCCTGCAAGGCCCGAGCATAGGCTTGCTCGAAATCCTCATAAATTTTGCAGGAAGCATCTTTTGGCAACACCCGCCGTCCGGGAGTCGTCGCGCAGAATTTCTGCTCCAACTCCCCCAACGGCACGCCACACGCCGCCACCGCCGCCTGCATTGCCGCCCCCACCCCCGCCGACCCCGTGACGCTCAGGCGCTCCACCGGCTTCCCGAAGACATCCGCCGCGATCTGGGCAATCCCGTCATTCTGCGAAGCCCCCCCGGTGAGCAGGATCGTCTCCGGCTCCACCCCCAGCCAACGGGAGTGCAGCCGCATATTCATGAATTGCGCCTCCAGAACAGCCCGCACCGTCGAAAACCCATCCCGTTCCCCTTCCCACCCGAAATACCTGGCCCCACCGGTATCCATCCGCGGAGTGATCTCCGGCTCAAAGAACGGCAGCATGACCCGCCCCTCGTTCCCGGCGGGTGTCCTGGCCAGCCCCCCCGGCCCAAAGTCCTCCCACGACAGCCCGAACTCCTCCTTCACCCGCTCCCGGGCCAGCGAACCGTTCTTGAAACAGATCAAACTCATGAAGCCCCCCATCGGATTCCCAAAGACATGCCCAAACCCATTCGGATCGGTTTTCGGCTCCGACATCGCCGCAAAGAGCGTGTCACTGGTCCCCAAACTCACCACCACCTTCCCCGGCGAGGAGGCCCCCATCCCCACCAGACTGCAGGGATTGTCCCCCGAGAAGAGCACCACCTGGCAAACCGCCGAGAACCCATACTTCTCCACAAAATACCCCCCCATCCCTCCCACCACCGTCGAAGTCGCGGCCAGCGGTGGCAGCTTCTCCGCCAAATCCGGCGCGGTCGCCGCCACCAACTCCGCATCCCAATCCCCCGTCGCCAAATTTATCAGGTTCATCCCCGCCCCATCCCCGTGATCAATCGCCACACTCCGACCGGCCAAAATCGACGCCATGAAGGAACTCACCAAATGCACCACCCCGGTCCGCCCCCAACCCTCCGGATCGGTCTTCGCAAATCGCCGGATCTGCGGCCCCGTAAACCGCTCAATGGCAATCGAACCACTGCGCCGGCACACTTCCTCCGTCCCCCCCACCGCCGCCGCAATTTCCGCACACTCCACCCTGGTCGAACCATCCATCCAGATCGGGGAGGTGGCCCGCGTCAAATGCGGCGCAATCTGCTCTGCCAGAGTCGATTCCGACCGCAGACCCGCCAGCGCCCCTCCAAACCCTCCGCCCAAATACACACTCCCATGCTGCTGCCCCGATCCCGAAACAGCCTCAATCCTGCTCAAATCACACCCCCCTCCCCTCAGACGCTCCAACAACAAATCCAGGGCCTCCAACCACATCAAGGGGTCCGCATGCACCTCCCCTCCCTCCCCACCCGGGATGAATCCGTTGGGCTGGCCAAAGGCCGGAAGATCCCCCCCGAAACTCACTACCTCCTCGCACTCAATGACTCCCGTGGTGGTATTCAAAACCACTGCGGATATACTTTGGGTCGATGAATCTAGACCGAGGACGATTGACATAAGGGATGCTGTTGGTTTAGTGCCGTGTTAACAAGCCGGCGCGGGAGGCGGAGGGCTTTTCATGGGGTTTTTGTCCAACCGTCTCCCGTGCCGGACATTTTCTGATCAAAACTTTTTTTGGGTTTCGTAAGAAAAAAACTAACAACCCGGCCCCTTGGTGACTCTATACAGATAACTAGTGGCTATGTTGCTAGCGAAGGCGCGGGGGAGTTCCGGATTTAATGGGTTTTTTCCGAGATTCTCCCGCGCCTCATCCTTTCTCAGGGAGAACGATTGAACGCCTCCCTCCTCTTCAAAGGTAGTCGTTGAGCAGGTTTTCCAGCCGCTCCTGGCGGCCACTCGCCAAGGTCGGCGGCGTGATTCCCAGCGCATAGGCATCCAATTTCTCCAGATCGGTCGTCCCGCTCTCGATCTCCGCCCCCACCCCGCTGTCAAACGACGCATACCGCGCCGTGACAAATTCCTCAAATCGCCCGTCCTTCTGGATCCGCGCCGCGATCTTCAACCCCCGCGCAAAGGCATCCATCCCCCCGATGTGCGCGTGGAACAAATCCTCCGGCTCATGGGACTCGCGCCGACGCTTCGCATCAAAGTTCAAGCCCCCCGTCGTGAACCCTCCCATCTTCAGAATGCGCAGCATGATGTTGGTGGTATCGTAGATGTTCGTGGGAAACTGGTCGGTATCCCAGCCGATCAGCTTGTCCCCGCGGTTCGCATCCACCGAACCCAGCGCCCCGGCCGCAATCGCCACTTCCAACTCGTGCTCCATGGTGTGCCCCGCCAACTCCGCGTGGTTGGTCTCGATGTTCAGCTTGAAATGATCCAGTAGGTCATATTCCCGCAGGAAGTTCAAACAGGCCGCCGAATCCGAATCATACTGGTGCGTGGATGGTTCCCGCGGCTTCGGCTCGATGTAGAACTGCCCGGTGAAACCGATCTTCTTTTTGTAGTCCACCGCCAGATGCAGCAGCGCCGCCAGATGATCCAACTCGCGCTTCATGTCGGTGTTCAGGAGGGACGCGTAGCCTTCCCGACCTCCCCAAAACGTGTAGCCCTCACCACCAAGCTTGTGGGTGGCATCCATGGCGTGCTTCACTTGGCTCGCCGCGTAGGCAAAGACATCCGCATTTGGCGAGGTCCCCGCACCATGCGCATAACGCGGATGCGCAAAGAGGCAGGCCGTACCCCAGAGCAGCTTCTTGCCGGAAGACTTCTGCGCCCCTTCCAACTCCTCCACCACCCGCGCCAGATTCGAATGCGTCTCCGCCCAACTGGCCCCCTCGGGGGAAATGTCCCGGTCGTGAAAACAATAGTAATCGATCGCGCACTTGTCCAAAAACTCGAAAAAAACCGGCACCCGCTTCAAGGCATTGTCGAGCGACTCCGTCCCGTCATCCCACGGCGTCAATGCCGTCCCCGCACCAAAGGGATCCCCCAATCCGTTGCGCATGACGTGCCAGTAGGCCGCCCCGAATCGAAAATGATCGCTCATCGTTTTCCCCGCCACCACTTCATCCGCATTGTAGTGCTTGAAGGCAAAAGGGTTGTCAGAATCCGGCCCCTCATAGGTGACCTTCGGAACGGTTGGAAAATAGTCTGCCATGACAAATTTGTTTTTTACACCCCCCTGAAATACAGCCTCCGGGGGGCCGAACGCTAGCAACGACCCTCGGAGCAGGCCAGTACAATTTGCCCCGGACTTTTGTGCTATTTCATCAAAAAGAGTTGCTGGAGGTCCACCTGCTCCTAGACTGGCTTTTTAACGAAAATCCGCAACATGCCGCTCGTTTCCGCTTCCTCGTCGTGTCTGAAGAATGAGCTTCGGGACTTCTCGGAATTCGTGCATTCCCTGCGCCCGGGCCAGATCGCCCTCGCTCTCTTCGAGGCCATTCCGGATGTCCTCTTCTGGATCAAGGACAGCCAAAATCACTTCATTTACGTCAACCTCGCCTTCAGCGAACTCCTCGACCTGCCCAACAAGGAAATTGTCGGCAAAACAGACGCCGATATCTTCCCTCCCGAAATCGCCCAGGTCTTCCTCGGGGATGACCTCCGCCTCCGGGAAAAAGGCGAACCCCTCATGAACAAGATGGAGCTCATTACCCGCCGGGCCGGCGGCATCGAGTGGCGCATGACCTCCAAAATCCCCCTCCGGGACAACGAGGACAACATCGTCGGCTCCGCCGGCATCTCCCGCCGCCTCGCCCAACGCGAGGGCCACCCCCTCCCCGCCCCCTACCGCTCCCTCGCCAAACTCGTCGACTTCGTCCACAGCCACGTCAACGAAACCCTCAGCGTCGACAAACTGGCCCACGAAGCCGGCATGTCCATCAGCACCCTCGAACGCCGCTTCCGCAGCCATCTGGGCACCTCCCCCAAACGCTTCATCCTCCACGCCAAAATCGCCGCCGCCTGCGACCGCCTCCTCAATACAGCCCTCTCCGTCGGCGAAATCGCCGAAAGCCTCGGCTACCACGAACACGCTTCCTTCACCCGGGCCTTCACCAGTGTCATGCACATGGCCCCCACCGCCTACCGCAAATACTACCAACTCTAGCACCTCCCCCTCCCCCACTGGGCCCTCCCCCCTCCCCGCCCCCACTGGGCTTGCCCCAGTGGAGCGCATGATCAATCAGCTAAACAACGCCCTCCCCCCTCCCCGCCCCCACTGGGCTTGCCCCAGTGGAGCGCATGATCAATCAGCTAAACGGCTCTTCCCTCCCATTCTCCCATTTTTTCCTCGGTGCTACTTTTTCCTTGTCATTTCTAACTAGTCTAACTAGTTTATCTTTTCATGAAGCAGGTGGGCATCTTCGAAGCAAAAACCAGGCTTTCCTCACTGGTCGCCGAGATCATGTCGGAGGGCGAGGTCTTCCAGATCACCAAGCACGGCCGCACCGTTGCCGAGCTTCGCCCACCCCAAGCCCAGGCCGCCCGGCCGCAACGCGGTTCAGCCCGCGGCCCCGGCTTTTGGATCGCTGACGACTTTGACGACCCTCTTTGATTGCTGAGACTCTGCTGACCCTGACCCTGACCCTGACATAGCCGCTGATTGCAAGGCCCCGGGATTCACTCCCGGGGCCTTCTCTCGCCCCCACTTCCCATGAACCTCCTCCTCGACACCACCTCCCTCCTGTGGTTCCTCGACGGCTCCGCCGAGCTGCCGGACTCCGCCGCCGCCCTCATCGAGGCCGAGGACTCCCGCCGCCTCGTCAGCACCGTCACCGCTTGGGAGATCGCCGTGAAAGTCGGCCTGGGCAAACTCCGCCTCCCCTACACCATCGGTGAGGAGTTCGAGGAAACCCTCCTCAAAAACGGCTTTGAACTGCTCCCCCTCAGCAACGCCGGCCTCGAACGCACCAGCCGCCTGCCCGATCACCATCGCGACCCCTTCGACCGCCTTCTCGCCGCCGAAGCCCTTGAACACAGCGCCACCATCGTCAGCCCCAACCCCATCTTCGACGAATACGGCGTCCGCCGCCGCTGGTGAACGTATCACGGATCAATCTCTCGCGCCGCCCATTCCCGAAAGGCCGCGCGCAGTTGCATGGTCAACTCCCCGGGCCCATCCCCCAGCGGCACCCCATCCACCGATCCGATCGGTTGCACCTCCCGCGTCGTGCTGGTCAGAAAGGCCTCCTCCGCTCCGGCCAAGGCCGTCAACGGCACCGGCTTGCGATCCACCGGGATGCCCTCCCGCGCACACAACTCCAGCACCAAGGCCCGCGTCACCCCCGCCAGACAACCACTGCTCAAGGGCGGCGTCACCAGGTGATCGCCGAGCACGAGAAACACATTCGACCCGCTCCCCTCACACAATTGATGCTGTGTGTTTCCAAAAATCGCCTCCCCCGCCCCCTCTTTCTTCGCCAAGGCCAAGGCGATGACGTTCTCCGCATACGAGGTGCTCTTCACCCCCACCAAGGCCCCCGTCTCATTCCGCGTGAAGGGCACCATCGCCACATCCACCGTCTCCCCATAAATCGGCGGCACCATCGCCGCCACCATCAAGGTCTCGCCCTTCCCTCCCCGATCACTGCCCAGCGGTGCCTCCCCTCCCGTCAGCGTGATCCGCACCCGCGCCGCCGTCCCCGCCAAATCATTTGCCTCCAAGACTGCTCCGATCGCCCCCCGCAGCACCTCCAGAGTCGGCGGCACCAAACCCATCACCTCCGCCGAGTGACACAATCGCTTGTAGTGCCGCGTCAACGCAAACGCCGTCCCCTGTCTCGCGATCAAGGTCTCAAACACCCCGTTGCCCACCGTCAGTCCGTGGTCAAAGGGAGAGATCCCGGCCTGCCCCGGAAAGCACAGCCGGCCGTTGATCCAGATCGATGTTTCCCTCTCCATGTCAGCCCGCACCCGACTGCCCCCGGGCCCCCAATGCAAGCAAGAACCTCCCCCATTCCTCTATTCGTCCATTTCCCCATTCCTTCCCTTCTCCAATCCCGCTAACACGGTCCCCTTGAACTACCTCGCCCACGTCTTCCTCGCCCACCCCACCGATGCCTCCCGCATCGGAAACCTTCTCGGCGACTTCGTGCGCGGTACCCCCGACAGCCTCCGCGGGCCCTATCCCGACGCGGTGGTTGATGGCATCGTCATGCACCGCGCCCTCGACCGCTTCACCGACGGGCACCCCGCCTTCCTTGAGGCCCGCGCCCTCCTCGCTCCCGAACGTCGCCGCTTCGCCGGCATCATCGTCGATATCTTCTTCGATCACTTCCTCACCCAGCACTGGTCCACCTTCTCCGACCAAGCCCTCCCCGACTTCGTCTCAGACTTCCACGACTCCCTCGAGCGTCAACCCGAGTGGCTCAGCGAGGATCTCCGTCGCATCCAACCCCGCATGCGCGAGGAAAGCTGGCTCGAATCCTACGGCACTCTCTCCGGCATCGACCTCACCCTCCGCCGCGTCTCCACCCGCTCTCCCCGCCTCACCCCCATCGCCGACGGCATCCGCGACCTCACCGACCACTACCACTCCCTGGACCGTGCCTTCCACGCCTTCTTCTCCGACGCCCAAACCCACGCCGCCACCCTCTGACCCCCCAAAACGTGGAGGCGAGTTCCAACTCCCCAAATCAAACCCCCTTCAACACCTCCGTCGAATCCCCCACCCGCGCTTCCGGCATCCCCATCTCCGCCAACATCCGCAAATAAAGATTCGTCATCGGCACATCCTCACCCACATCAAGGTGCCGACCCGTCGTGAATTTACCTCCCGCATTCCCCGCCACAATCACCGGCAGGTCGTTGTGATTGTGCTTGTTCCCGTCCCCGATGCCACTCCCCCACACGATCATCGAATTGTGCAGCAGCGACTGCCCATCAATATCCTCCTCCCCCTTCATCCGGTCCAGGAAATAGGTCAACTGCTGCAGGTAAAACCGATCGATCTTCGCGATCTTCTCCAGCTTCGCCTGACTCCCCGCATGGTGCGAAAGCTCATGGTGCCCCCCCGCCACCCCGATGTCATTGAAACTCCGGTTGCTCCCCTCGTGGGCCAGGAGGTAAGTCACCACGCGCGTCGAGTCCGTCTTAAAGGCCAGCACCAACATGTCGAACATCAGTCGAATGTGCTCCTGATAATTCCCGGGGATCCCCTCCGGCGGGGCCGCCACTCCGGGATCCGGCACCGGCCCGACACGCTCCGCCATCTCGATGCGTCGCTCGATGTCCCGCACCCCCGTCAAATACTCGTCCAGCTTGTGCTGATCATTCCGCCCCAGCTCCTTCTGCATCGCCCTGGCATCCTCCAGCACAAAGTCCAACACCGAACGCTGCTCCTCGCGACGCCGGGCCAGGCTCTCCTTCCGCTCCTGCGCACCTCCCGACCCAAAGAGCCGCTCGAACACCAGGCGCGGATTCGATTCCGGCGCCACCGGCTGCGTCTCGGACTTCCAGGAAATGTTGAACTGATACGCACAGGAATACCCCGAATCACACGACCCCGACTTGCGCACCCCGTCACAGGACAACTCCAGCGAGGGAAACCGCGTCTCGTGTTGCAGATACCGCGCCGCCATCTGGTCCACCGACATTCCCACCTTGATGTCCGCCCCCGCCGTCTTGCGGGCGCGGACTCCGGTCAGAAAGGTCGCACTGCTTCGCGCGTGATCCCCCGCTCCATCCGGACCGGCGGCGGCATTCAGCTGCGCCAGCCCCCTCACCACCTGCAGGTCACCGCGATACGGCTCCAGCAACGAAGTCGATTCTCCAAACTTGAACTCCGTCCCCGTCCCCTCCGGACGCCACTTCTCCACGTTCACCCCGTTGGGCAAATAAAGATACGCCATCCGCAGGGGTGCCCCACTCGCCGTCACCGCCCGTCCCGCCACAACGGACGCCGCCGAGAGCGGCCTCAGCGACTCCATCGCCGGAATCGCCACCGCAGCCCCCAAGCCCCGGAGAAATCCTCGACGATTCAATGGAATGTGCGCGGCGTCCATGATGCCCCTATACGTCCCAAATCCCCCCGTCTAAGCGAAAATTTCAGCTTTCCGAAGATTATTCCCCTCCCAGCACGCTCCCATCGCCCCGTCGCCGTTGAAACGGAACGCTTTCCACAATCCCATAGATCAAATCACGCAGCCCACCCCCCGCCTTCTCCGCATCCGCCACAATGCCGTCGATCACCGGCGCATCGTAATACTCCATCCCCCGCCCAATCGCATAGGTCATCAGCTTCTCGGTCAGACATCGGTCAAAATCGGTCCTCCGCGAGGTCGCCAGAATCGCTTTCAACTCCGACACATTGCTGAACTCCTCCCCGGTCAGCAGCACCCCCGCCGTATCAATCGGTTTCCCGCCCTCCTCGTCCCGCCATTGCCCCAGCGCGTTGAAATTCTCCAAGGCCAACCCGATCGGATCCATCCGCGCATGGCATGACTTGCAAAGCGCCTCCTTTCGATGCCGCTCCATCAACTCCCGCATCGTCAGGTTGCCCTCCCCCGGCACCTTCGCGGCCTCCAACAGCGGCACATCCGGCGGGGCCGGCGGGGCCGGGGTCCCCAAAATGTTGTCCAACACAAACAAGCCCCGCTTCACCGGGGAGGTCCGCGTCGGATTCGAGGTCACCACCAAAAAGGTCCCCTGCGTGAGAATCCCTCCCCGAGGCGACTTCTCATCCAGCTCCACCTTCCGGAAATCCTCCCCCTTCACCCCGTCCACATTGTAAAATTTCGCCAACCGTTCGTTCAGGAAGGTGTAGCTCGCGCTAATCAACTCTCCCGTCGGCCGGTTCTCGCGCAGCACGTGCATGAACAGTCGCTCCGTCTCCTCCTGCATCGCTTTCCGCGTCCCCATGTTGAACACCTGCTCCGCGTCTCGCCGCGGCATCCCCAGAATCTCCTTCGCATTGATGTGCACCCCCTGCATGTCCCGCGCCTGCAGCCACTGCCCGGTGAAATCCGCCCCAATGCGCCGCGCCTTCCGGTCCGCCAACATCCGATCCACCTGCCCACGCAGATTCTCCCGCAGCTTCCCCTCTCCCGCCAGTTGGAACAGCTCCTCGTCCGGCAGCGAACTCCACAGGAAATACGACAGCCGCGAAGCCAGCGCATACTCGTCCAACGGCACCACCTTTTCCGGATTGTCCGGCTCCACCTGCACCTCCGCCCGGAACAAGAACCGCGGCGAAGCCAGCAGCGCACCCAGCGCATGGCGAATCCCATCCTCGAACAACATCCCCTCCCGCCCATCCTCCGCCATGGCCATGTCCACCAACCGCTGCACCGTCCCCTCCCCCGCCGGACGACGAAAGGCCCTGCTCGCCAAACGCTGGAAAATCCGCTTCGCATACTCACGCCGCGAAGCCTCATCGTCCTTCGCCGGCCCCTCAAAAAGGACGTTCTTGTAGCTCTCCGGATAGCGCCGCCATCCACCATCCAGCGGCCCGCGCACCGTCAGGCTCCGCACCTCCAAGGCCAGCCGCTCCTCCCCCTTCAGCGGCGGATCCCCCGGTATCAAATGCACCCCAAAACTCCGCCGCCCCTTCCCCAGATCCAGCTCCGCCTCCATCTTGATCGACTTCCGATGATCCCAGCCCACCTTCTGCCGCTTCAGCTCCCTGCCATCCGACAACAACACCGCCGTCGCCGTGTTCCCCGTCGCCTCCATCGATCCCCCCACCTGAAACTCCAGGACCACCCGATACCGGCCCCCGTGCTCCAACTCCCGCACCGCCTCCACGGTGTGGTCCCGCTCAAACTCCATCTGCCGCCCCGTCTCGCTCTCCTTGCCACTCTGCCGCAAATCCCCTGCCTCGATCCGGTGCTCCGGCGTCGCCGCCGCAGCCTTCGGCAACGCCGCCAGCGCGATCTCCTGTCCAGCCTCCAGATACTTCTCCATCAAGAGGGGCGATATCGACAGCACCTCGCCCACCGTGTCGAATCCATACCCCGTGTCGTCCGGCGGAAAGCTGTCCTCCACCTCGAAATCCACCCCCAGCAAATCCCGGATCGTGTTCTTGTATTCCATCCGGTTCATCCGCCTGATCGTCACCCGTCCCGGATCCGGATTGTCGGGATCCAGCTCAAAAATCCGCCGCTCGATCCAGCGCAACAACTGCCGCCGCTCCTCATCCCCCGGTTGCGGCTTCTTGGAAGGCGGCATCACCTGCGACCGCACGTTCTTCCACGTCGCCAACCACAATTCATGATCCTTCAAGTGCTCCTCGACACTCGAGAACTCGTCCAGCGAGAGGTCTCCCTTGCTGGTCCCATCTCCATGACAGTCATAGCAATACTCCTCCAGCAGCGGCACGATTTCCTTCTCAAACTCCTCCCCTGCCGTCGCCGCGACCACCCCTCCCGGCAGCAGCAGCGCCGCGAGCATCACCCCATATTTCGTTCGGCAGCCCAAAGTTCCCTCCCATTACGCCGCCCCACACCCACCCTATCACCCACCTCCCCCTCATCCCCCAACCGCCAAGTCTCCCCCCCGTGGCGTGACCGTCCCGGTCGCAGGCCTCCCCCCGCGTAGCGGCGCCTCTGCGAGGCATCGGCTGTTCCACCTCACGCCTCTCCCAACCGCCCTCCCATTTCCCGCCCTGCCTCACCAACTCCGCTCCCTCTCCGCCCCCCCGCTCCCCCCGCCCCGGAGGGGCCGCATACGGTAGCCGGTGGTAACACCACCGGACCACCCATCACCAACTCCGCGCCTCCCGGAGGGATGCCGAAAACCGCCATCCGCCAATACCCCTCCCTACCACCAACCAACCACCAATCCCCAACCACGCAGCAGCCCCCTACATCCCCACCGCCTTCCGCACCTCCTCCCGCGTGTATCTCTTCGTCAACATCTCCGCCAAAAAACGATCCGTCTTCCGCAACCCCGTCACCGCCCCCACCCGCTCCGGCCGCTCCAAGCGCGAAAACACCGCCCACTTGATCTTCTCCCGCTCCACCTCCTTTTCCCCATAGCCCCCCGGATCGTTGCTCGACCAAAACCGCACCATCTCCCGCCCCCTCACCTTGCGCACCCCCAGATACACCACCAAATGCCCGAACTCCTTCGCCCCGATCTCCTCCGTCCAAAATATCTTCAGGAAATCCCCCGGTCGCGCCTCCTTCCAATCCTCGAAGCTCCGCCCCATCTTCGTGTCGTGCAACAACTTCGCCGCCCCTGGCCCGTTCGCATTCCACCGCCCCCACACCCCCTCCCCGTCCGGCTGCTCCTCCACCACATTCAACAAGGCCGCCGCCTTCCCGCTCACCGCAAACTTGCGCTCCTCCCGCATCCGCTCGATCACCTTCAACAACACCACATACGTCGCACTCGAACAAAAGCTCGGCTTCGCCGTCCCCGCCTCCACCGCGATCCGCCCCTCCCCGGCCCGCACCGACCGCCGCAGCGCATCCAGCGACCGCTTCGCCTTGTGCTCCACCGAATACCCCCCGCCCTTCGGCATCTCCCCGATCACCTGCAAGATCACCATATTCGGATGCTCCTGCGCCGCCGCCACCTGCAACAGACATCCCAACACCGCCCCCGCCATTAGTCCCTTCATGCCTCACCCTACCCCCGCCATCCTCTCCATTCAACATTCCGCGTTCGACCTTCGGCCCTCCCTCCCCCTATCCTCCCATATCCCATGTCCACCATGCGCTCCCTCCTCCCCCGCCTCCTCCCCAGCCTCCTCCCCAGCCTCTTCCTCACCCAGCTCTCCCTCGCCCAGCTCGACAACATCCCCGACTGGAACCCCCTCCCGCCCTCCGCCTCCTCCACCGCCCTCCGCCAAAACAACCGCTCTTACATCCACTCCATCGAGTTCGCCCAACCCACCCCCGCCACCACTGCCACCCAACTCACCGCCCTCAACCCCCATCTCCCCACCATCCTCCCCGACTTCGCCAAGCTCATGGAAACCGCCAAGGTCTCCTCCCGCTTCGCCGAACTCTACGCCCGCAAACTCCAGGTCCTCAAAAAGGGCGAACTCCTCACCTCCCACAACTACTTCGACTGCGAGACTGCCCTCCTCCTCGAACACCCCGCCTCCGGGCGCAAGGTCTTCCTCCTCCAAGCCGACATGGATGTCGTCACCGATGGCTCCGATCCCGGACGCGCCCCCAAGCTCGCCGACTACGACCTCGCCCGGAGCTCCGATTGGTTCCTCCCCGAAACCGCCTACAGCTGGCACAACCCCGGCGGCACCGAAAATCCCTTCCTCACCTACTACCCCGAGACTCTCGCCAAACTTCAGGAACTCCGCACCCAACTCGAAGCAAACGCCAAAGCCGATCCCGGCGTGGTCTGGCGCGAGATGATCAAATCCTGCGACGACCAGATCTATCGCGTCCGGGAACGCGGTCTCCACAATTCCACCAAGAGCAACCTCCGCAACCGCCGCTTTCTCCTCGCCGACCGCGATCCCTTCGTCGTCCTCCCCGTCCCTTGGGTCAACAAGGACGCCGCCTTCTCCCCGAAGGTGGGCGACTACGCCGCCGTCATCCACGGCAACAAGATCTACCCCGCCATCCTCGGCGACGCCGGCCCCTCCGACAAGGTCGGCGAAGCCTCCCTCCGCCTCGCCCGGGAACTCAACCCCAAGGCCAACGGCCGCACCCGCGCCATCAGCGACCTCACCGTCACCTACCTCTTCTTCCCCAAATCCGCCTCCAAGGCCCAAACCCCCGACCTCGCCCTCTGGCACCAAAAAGTCTCCGCCCTCCTCAACGAAATCGGCGGCCTCGGCGAAGGTGTCACCCTCCATGCTTGGAACGCCCCCCCCTCCCCGTAGCGGCGCCCTTGCAGGGCCTCGGCGGTTCACTCCCCCGCTCCAATCCGCCCCCCCCTTCACCTCGCAGGTTCTCCATCTCAGTTTCATGCTTTCTGCAAAACATCCACGAACTCCAAAGCCAAGGCCGCCTCGCGCGGCTCGACCCTTCGAACCAAGCACCGCGCGAGAGATAAAGTCATCCCTGTCGCCGTTCCCTGCGCCTACGGCATCCCGTAGCGGAACGCCATTCCACTCACGAGGTCAACGGCAAGGATCTCCCTGCCCTCTCCTGTGATGAACGGGCGAAGACTCACGTGCTCCTGCTTTTCCAGCTCCTTGATCCGAATGGCTCCCACCGGATCCCCTGCTGCGGTGAAGAGATAAACGAGCGGCGTGGGTGGGTCATGCGGGAAGGTTGCCACGAAATGTTTCCCATCGAACGCGATCTCCGAAAGCCCGGCGAAGCGGGAAAAATCGATGGTGCGGATCGGTTCGCCGCCGGGCTCGTAGATGGTGATCGTCTCCGCAGGCAGGTGGCTCGGGAGGCAGGGAAAGTAGGTGACGAATCCGACGGATGAATTTTTTATGGAAGTGTCGCGGACGGTAATGGTTCCATCCGGAGCGCAGGCCACATCCCGGATCAAATCCAGCCACAGGCCGTCGGCGCGCTTGGAGAGAGTCGCTTCACGGCTGCCATATCGGTCGCGACGGCTCACCGCAACCTCATCCCCGAATCCATAGAAGATCAGGTGGGAAAATTTCGGTTGGGCAAGGAGGTGTCCGGATAATTCACTCGCTGGCGGAGAAAGCGTTTCCTCTTTCAGAACGCCGTCGGAGGAAAAGCGGAGATAGTGCCTGGCAAGCGGATCCGGCAAGACCGCCCCACCTTCCGCGACGGGCCGCCATTCCGAAATCCTTGCAAAGACCTCGCCCTTGGCATCGACCGTAATGGAAGCCTCATAGTGTTGAGTTTCAATCGCGTGTTCACTCCCCGGATCGCAGAGATGAAGAAACTTGCCGTCCCGATCAAAGACATGCACCTGCCCGCCTTTCGGATCCAGCACGTGGATTGTTTCCTCCGGCCCCAGCGCGACGGCAACGATCTCGGAAAGTGGCGTGCCATCCGCCCGCTCCAACCGGAAACCGGCAATCATTCTTACCCCCACCTCAGGGAAATCCACGGGCGGGCCAAGTTCCTCATCGATCCCGGGGTCGTCCGGAAGCTTCCACTTCTCGCGACTCCTCTCCACAACCTGATAGATCGGCGGGTGTGCATTCCACGTTTCAAGCACCCGGAATGCCACTTTCTCACCAGTATCCCCGAGGTAGACCTCAAATGTTGCGATCTCGTGGGGTGCGGGCGGACCGCCGGGTTCCGGTGCCTCTTCTGTCTCGATGAACGGATCGACTTCTGCGAACGGATCGGCATCGGCTTCTTCTTCAGTATCAGGTTTGGGATCGAGTATGCGGAACTTCAGGAAAGGGCCGTCGTAGTCGTCCCCAAATGTTTCGCGGTGGCTGACAGCCCAGAGGGTTCGCCCCTGCTCATCGATGAGTTGGATGCACGAAGTGGAGCTTACCTCCGTACCGTCTCCTCGCGCGCTGTTGGACTGGAGCAGCATGAATCGGGTATCAGGGATGAACCGGATCTCATCGGGCCAGTCGTAACCTGACGCATCACCCTTGCTCTCCGGGAAGAAGGCACCCTCTAGTGTTCCCGTGCGCATGCTGTAGGTGCGGAAAAGCCCGTTCGGCATCAGTAGAATCATCCGGTCATTCCCCGCATCGAGCAGCAGGCGGTTTGCATAAGGCTCACATGCATGCATAGGAAGCTGTCCATGCCGACGGGTGGTTTCCTCATGCATCGGCGCACCATCCACACTGAGAATCCGGATCAGGAACTCCCCGGCATCATTAGTGGCGTCATTTTCACCCATCGCCCCCTTGGTGTAGGCGTAGCCACCGACGATTCCTTTCGCATTCACGCAACACTGCCAGAATGTGTAGGGCAGCATCCGCTTCCAGGCGACTTCACCGGTTCTCAGGTTCGTCAGCGTCGTCGCAGCGGGACCCGCCCCTTCGCGGTTGCCCGGCTTTACTTCCAGACGCCAGATTCCCTCCGGGGATTCGACCTGGTAAGGCTGGAGGGTCTCGGCGGTCGGAAGATAGCCTGCCCACGAGGGGAGGCAAAGGAAGGCCAGCATGCCATGGATCAGAAACGCCAGGTGGAACGGCCCTAATTGTTTCTTTGGCATATCCAACACATACGGGAACGCGGCCCGGAACGCACGATCTATTCTGATACCGCAGATCCCATTGACGCCGCATCCCACCCAGCCTCCCCAATGCGTAGCGCTGGATTTCATCCAGCGAAGGGCCCCTGGAAGTCCGTGCCGGTATCTCCCGGATCAGCCTCATGCTCGCCCCGAGACCCCGGAACCACCCACTACACGGGAAAGACTTTCGCCATCGCAGGATCGCCCTGCCTCCCGCCGACCCCGCCCTCCTGCGCGCCGCCGATACCCCTCACCGCCGCGACTTCACCGCTTCCCCGTTCGTGGTCAGCACGTGAATCTCATGCGCCCCGTGAAACCCGGTCACCTTGAATTCCCACACCACCTTCTTCTCCGCGCTGATCTCAAAGACGTCCGGCTTCGCGTCCTCCTGCTGACCATAGCTGCAAATGACCACGTTCCCGTTCGCCAACACCGATCCCCCGCAGGGATCCGCAAAGCGACCACCCACATCCTCATTCGTCACCGTCCACCCCGCCTTCCCCTCCTTGTCAAAGAAGACCGTCTTGTTCCCGTGGGTCAAATTCACCATCACCTTCCCATCCTCCAACAAGATCGCCGTGAAGGGCCAGTTCTCCGCCGCCCGACCCCCCAATTCAGGCAGATCAGTCTTGATCGTCCGCACCACCTCCCCCGTCGGCGAGTATTCCTTCACCGCAAAGGCCAGCAGATGCGGCGCAAGGTAATTGCCATTCGGCAGCTTGCGGGCCATGCGCGTCTGCATGTGTGCATTCCCCGTCTCCGGCTGTAGCGGACAATCCACCACCACCTTCCCGTCCGCCGCCACCTCCAACAACCGCGGTTTGTCTCCCAACTCCGTGATCAGCGTGTTCCCGTTCTCCAAACGATGCACCGTCCCGATCTCCTTGTTCGCCGCGCTCAGCGGGTAGCGAAACACCACCTCCATCTCCCGCGTGAACTCCTTCACCTCCTTCGAAAAAGCAATCAGCACATTCCCATTCGCCAGCACCTCCCCATCCCGCGACCCCTCCTTCACCTCCCAGACAACCTCACAATCCTCCCCCACGATCGCCGTCCTCTGCCCGGTGACCAGAAAGGAATGCTTGATCCCGCTCTCACTGATCTGCTCGCCCCACGGCACCGCGAAAAGAGCTGAGGGCAGGAAGACGGCGGCAAGGAATGTGATGTTCATGGGTTGATGGATGGGAACCCGGAGGGCTCCTCTGTCCGCACAGCCTAGGCTCCTCTCCCCGGGAGAGAAACTCAAAACTCACGCCCCTCCCTGCCGTTGCTCCTAGGGAGCGGTAACCAGGACGCGGATGAGGAGAATGTCTTCCGTGCCAAGGGGATCGCCGAGGCGGATGGTCACCCGTTCCGTGCCGTCTCCTTCCTCAAGGGTGCTGACTTCAACGATGTCGGGGCTGCCGTCCGCCCAGGTGAAGCCGTTGCGTGAGGTTTGGACTGTATAACCGATGCCGGGGTCGCTCAGGCGTCGGCGATAGGACAGGGTGAGGAAGGTCTCCTCGAGGATGGTCATCTCTCCCGAGATCGGCAACGCGACTGCGGCATCACCACCGGCGAGGTCGAGACCAAGGGCGTAGGCGAGGAGGTTGCTCATCGGTTCCCCGGCCTTGGTGGCGAGCGGATCGGTTTCACCGCGATCAGCCATCCAGGCATCGAACAGGGCTCCCGTGTCGCCGGCACCGGGGGTGACCCGGACCCGGAGGAGGACGAGCTCCTCGCTGCCGAGGGGGGCGAGCAGGCGGACGATGACCCGCTCGGTCCCATCACCCTCATCGCCGCCACCGACTTCAACGATGTCGGCCGTCGCGTTGGCCCAGTTCTGGCCATTGCGGGAAATCTCAACCATGTAGCCGATACTCGGGTCGCTGATGCGGCGCCGGTACTCGAAGGTGAGGAATGAATCATCCGCGATGGTCATTTCGCCGAGTTTCGGCAGGGCCACGGACGCATCTCCACCGGCTAGATCGAGACCGAAGGCGTAGGCGAGGAGGTTGTTGACCAGCTCCCCGGCCTTGGTGGCGAGCGGATCGGTTTCACCCCGGGCGGCCAACCAAGCGGAAAATGCTCCGCTCAACTCGGAGAACCCGGGCGAGCCGCCGGGCTGGGAGCTTGCCGTCCAGTCGCTTCCATTGCCCATGTCGCCATTAACCGGATCGATCAGGACAAGGGAGGTGCCATCGTTATCCGGAGAGGTCGGCCAGGGCGGGGAATCGGAGTAGGCGAAGGAAAAGACCGTATTCCCCTCCGCGTCGAGCAGGGTGATCGTCTCACTGGAGTTGCTCAGGTTTCCTCCGATCCATTCGCCTGCGATGATCGAGTTCAGCCCCTCGCCATATCGGGAACGGAAGGCGGCGAGATTGTGGACCACGAGCCGGTATTCGCCCGGCCCGATGGTGATGCCGCCGAAGACAAACTCATCGAAGGGAGCGCCTTGTGGGAAGCGGAAACCGGTCAGATCGATCGGAGTGGGACCGGTGTTGTGGAGTTCGAGAAATTCGTAAAGATCGCCTTCGAGCGGCTTGTAGAGAATCTCGCTGACAACGAGTGCCTCGGAAGGCGGGACAATCGGCGTGGGATCGATCAACAGAACATAGTCGAAGGTCACATTGACGATTTCTTCCGCTTCCGTCGCGGCGAACGGACCGCCATCGAAGGTAAGATTCCCCGCGGGCAAGGCAAGGCGATGCACTTCCTCGAAGAGCTCGTTCGGGCGCCATTCGAACACCAGCTCGTTGCCTTCGCGCCGAATGCGCAGCTGCATGTCGGAGCTGAGCCCGTAGGGGAGGCTGAAGAGGGCGACGGTGTCCGCCGATTCGGTGATCTGGACCACGGCGAGCCGATTCCCATCCTGGTAACCGATCGCATAGCGATTGCGTGCTGCGGCCCCCCCCACTTCGACGAGGAGTCCCGTCATGAAATCACCGAACTGAAGGCCGGAGAGTTCGAGGTCGGTTTGCAGGACCCAGTCGCCGGTGGAAGGAAGTTCCCTTTTGAGCCAGGGATGCGTCACGGAGTCGAGGTCTCCACCAGGATCGGGATCACCCAGCGGATAACGTTGATGCCCGGGAATGCCGAGGAGGAGGTGACCGGATCGATACTCCAGCGAATACCATGGACCAGTGCCGAGGTTGTTGATCAGTTGGAGGTTCGAGGTCTCCCAAAAGGGCTCCAGAAGGGGACCATTGAATTTACTGAATCCACCCCCGCCATACACTGCGGCCTCACGGGTGAAATCGGCACTTCCAGCGTCGGGGTCGGTGCCGGTGACGGTAAACTCATAGAGGCCCGGCTTGCTGAATCCTGCGCTGGCGAGGCCGGCGGCTGGAGTGAGGGTGGCACCGGCGGCCGGGGCAAGGGCCCAGTCGAAACTCAAGGCTCCCCCGTCCGGGTCGTAGCTGGCCGTGGCATCCAAACCCAGACCTTCGACCAGGCCGACATTGAAGGAGGCTGGATCTCCCTCCAGTGCCATGACCGGGGGTGCGTTGCCGGTCTTCGTGATCACGATCGTCCCGGAGGTGACTACCGTCCCTTCATGGTCGATCCCCTCGACCTTGATTGTATTGGAGCCGGTTTTCAGAATGATGCCCGGGAGGGTCCAGTTCGTGGTGCTGCTCCATGTCGGCGTCACCCAAGGCTGACCGTCGACGCGCACCTCATAGACGCTGGAGGGGCTGGTGCCCGTGAGAGAAATTGTTGCGGCGGAGGTGGGGACGTTGCTCGTGGTGATCGCGAATGTGGCGTTCAGGGCCGAACCGATGAAGGAATTCACATTGGACTCACGATTGGCAAACCAGTTCTGGTAGTGACTCTTCGTCATCGTGATTCCGCTCCCCGCGACAGCGAGAGTCTCCGCGTCCATCCAAGCGTTGGTTCGGTAGGAATCCTTCGTGTATTTGTCGATCAACTCGGTCAGATAGTAGTTCAGCACACGCCGGATGTAGGGTTTGTTGAAGTAGGTTGGAATCCCCGGCAGGGAGCCAAGGATCGCCTGGTTCGCATTGTCAAAGACCCGATCACCGTCCCAGTGAATGAGCATCCATCGACCGCCCTTGGGCCGATAAAAATAGGCGTTCTTGCCCCGATTGACGGTGAGCGTGTCCCAGTCCGCATCATAGCCCCGGACGGCGGCATTGAGGCAGAGCATGTCGCGATCAGCGAGGCGGCTGATGGTGGGCTCGTCGAAGGTGTTGCTGTCCAGGGTGCGGACGAACTCCACGAAATTGCCGTAATCATAATCACTTTCGCGGGAGCGCATCAACCATTCGCTATGATAGCGAATCGGATTGGCGCTGTTCTTATAGGACCAATCTGCGTTACGGCTTTGTCTCGCGTTGCCATCGTCGGAAGTAAAGCGCCATTCGTCATCGACGCGCAGCAGGGTGCCCTTGGTGCCACCCTCCCAGTTGCGATTGAGAAAGTCATTGGAGATGGGCTCCTGATTCTCACGCAGTTTAAAGGCGTCGCCATTGACCACCCAGTGGACGAATTCCATTTCGTTGGTCGGGTGCCCGAGGAGGTAGAGGAAATGGCGCGCGAGGCGGTCGTCATAATACCTCGGGGTGATCGCGTCCCCCGATGGATCGAAAACCGTGCGGCCGCGCTCACGGAACAATCGGTCCCCGGGAAGCTTCCATTTGCCGTGGGAGAGCTCGTTGCCACTGGAGCGCGTGAAGGGGCTGCCGCTCTTCCTGATCTCGGCGTTGTAAAACACCTCGCTCTCGTTGGAGATGAAGGTGGCGTTGAAAAAGTGGTTCGACATGCGCGGAAAATGATATCCATAGGGCGCACTGTCCCCCGATATGGCGTTCATCGCTTCGCGGTCGTATAGTGATACGATGAAGCGCTCCTGCATCAATGTATCGGGCATGGTGCGGCCATCCACGATCCAGAGCGCCGGACGGTTCGGGCCGAGTTTCGGGAGTTGTATCGTTGCACCGCCGGCGGCGAGCGCCTCCACGTAGAATTGCACGATGTTTGCCTGCGCGGTGTATTGCGTAATGACGGCGCTGTAGAGCCCGTCTCCAGCGCGTTCGTCCCCACCGTTGACGCCGTCATCATACATGACGGTCCGCAACCAGGCGCCGTTTCCGGCAATGGTGTCCAGACGGTGAACCACTTCGACGGAGCTCAGGGCGGCGGATGATTCGACCCGGGCCGTGATGGTGACCGCATCCGTGGTGGTGGGGACCGCGGGGCTGTGCACGACACCGCTCACGGTCGGTGCCGGGCTGCTGATGAGTCGGGAGTTGGCCATCCCGGGGGTGCCGAGATTGTTGGGAATGGGCAGGCGGAAACTGGTGCCGTATCCGTGATCGAGCGTCTGCACGATCAGGCGGGGCTTTCCACTGATCCAACGGCCGCGGAAGGTGAAGGTATAGCTTTGGTTGAAACTGAAATTGCCGGTGTCGATCTCGACGCGGTTCGCCTTGTTGTCTCCGTGTCCGTCGGAGATGATATGAATTTGGGCGGGGGTGACCGTCCTGTCCATATAGGTCGCCCAGTGGGTGCCCTGCTCCACCCAGCCCCGGGAACTGGAGTTGCTGCGCGACATGGAGCCGGGGTAGAGGAGAAGGTTGTTGCCGTCCGCATTGAGCTCCAGGGAGGGGCTCTCAATGACAAGGTGACTGTCGCCGACAAGGTGCAGATGAATCTCCTGTCCAGAGGTGATCGGGTTCCAGGTGGCCTGGTCAAAATTGGCGGTATAGCTGAAATCCTGTATCGTGGACTTGTTGGACTCGTCACTGTCCGCCCAGGCGCTTGGAGAGTCGTTGTTCATGGAGGGATGCTTCAGCTCCATACTGCTGCCATCCCCGTCGGCCAGTTCCGGCCAGTCCCCGGAAGGAAGGTAATCGACCTCATCCACCAGGTTTCCTGCGGCGTCTTCCAAGCGGATCAACTCACCCGAGTCCCTCAACTGGCCCGTGAAATCTCCGAGGATCTGGATGGATCCATGCTGGTTGGCCAGCCAGGCGGCGTCGGCCGCGACGACCAGATAGGCCCCCGGGTTGAGGGTGGTGCCGGTGGGGAAGGTGAAGTCGATCCCATCGACAAAACTCCAGCCACTGAGGTCCTGTTGGGTGGTGCCACGGTTGTAGAGCTCGACAAATTCACCGGTCCGGGCGTCGGACGGCGTGTCATACATGATCTCGTTGATCACGACATCCGTATTAAGGCCCGTCGGGTTGTTGGGCGCATTCCGGGTGTGCCCGGAACCGCCGTACCATTCCTCTCCCACCGGAAGAGATTGAAATCCATCTTGACCCGGACCCCGGGTGAATTTCTGTGCGGCGATCACTGTTCCTCCGGCATCGATGACGTAGATCTCAACATCGCCATCAACATCAGTCGGAAAGGAGGTGTTCCAACTCGCGTAGCCGCCGCCGGCGACGGAGCCCGAGAGCGGCACCGCGTTTGAGAAATCCTTCAGGGACGCCACGGAGTAGGTATCGACCGCCACGGCGTTCTCTCCCGGGGCATGAAGTTCGACCCAGTCCACAGCTCCGCCGGGAGCAAAGTGGATCTCACTCAAATCGAGGAGCGCGGAGAGCGGCGGCAGGATGCTGGCGGGGCCGCCGGGAGTCCCGCCCGGGTCCCGGCTTGCTTCCCAGTTGCGCCAGTTCGACCCACCCCGGTTCGGCTTGGCCAAGTGGATCGAATGCCCTGCCCCGTCCGCTGCGATCGGCCACTTGCGACCGTCGTCGTTGTAAGTGACCTCCGCGCGGAGAATGCCGTTCTTGTCCTCCAGCACGAGGCGTTCGCCCGCGTTGTCCAGCTCGCCGGTCCAAGGACCGAATATCTTTGTCTCGGGGGGGATTGTGTAGGAGGCCCGCAGCGTGGCTTCGTCCACTCCAGAGACGATGATATACTCGAACTCCGAGAGAAAGGCGGCGGTCGGCCGGCGGGCGCTGAAATCGGGAAACTCGAAATCGACTCCGTCTGAAATCCGCCAGTTCGCGATGTCGAAGGGGGTGGCGGTCAGGTTGCGGATCTCAAGGTATTCCGGCTTCCCGTTCGCCGGATTGTAATGAATTTCGCTGAAAACGACTTGCTCCGCCAGTAAGGACGTGGTGAGGAGCGACAGGACGGCGAGTCCTCGTCGAAAGGCGGTGGGTTTCTTCATGGACCAACTGATCAGGGGGAACCTCTACAGTGCCTGCAGGAGGAGGAAGATCAATCTCCCATTGGACGGATCGACCTATTTCGGATGCGGGAGGGGGCCATGAAACGCTTCTCTCATCCCCGTCATGGTGGAAAATAAGCCATTTTGACGGGAATTCGGCTTTCGCATGGCCCCGTCGTCCCTTCTCCCCCCCGCCCCCCCGCCCCCCACGACCTCGTGTCGTGGGAGCGCATGATCAACCAGCTAGGAGAGAAAACACCCCCCCTTCAATTGCTGGACTCCCAGGAAGGGGCGGCATGGACCGGGTGGATCCACTGAAATCTCCCAACGGAGCCAATTGAGGGTCGACCTCACTCCCCATCATTCCAACAAATGGCGGCAGAAATGGAAATGCCGCCTCAACCGTGGAATTGTCGCCAATAACATTCCTTCCTCTGGACGATATCGACCCTAATTCACTATGAAAATCGGTGTTAACGATGAGCAACAGTCACCCATGCCAAGGGAGGTTTTGAATCAGTGATTACTGGTCCATCAACTACGCTCGCCTTGGCTGCCGCACTCGCCGACAACTCTGAATCGCCTCCCCGACCACCTCCACCCCAACTCCGGGAATCAGGGAACCTCAATGGCTCGGTAAAACATCATCTCGCAATCAGGTCCGGGCACGATCCGCAGCTGAATGATGGACTTGGTGGCGACAAACTCCTCCGTGGCAATGTCATCCGGAATGAGCGTGCAGGTGATCACTCCCCACGGATCAATCTGACCGAGGCTCCGGCTGGACTGAATGGAGTAGGTCCGGCCCGGAATGGCCTGCAGGGTGAGCAGATACTCGCCCGGACCCGTTGCATCGAAGTCCTTGATGGTCGCCGGCCCCTCCGGACGCGACGCCACCGTGAGAAAGGACGAGACGGAGTAGTCGTTCTGCCCGGCCCCGTTGAGCGGATAGACCAGCACCGGGACCACGCTGTTGTCGAAGGGCAGCCCCGGATCCGCAAACAGATCAAGCGGAATTCTCAGCGTGGAAAGCGGAGGCACCACCACTTCAAAACGCAACACTTCTCCCGGCCCCTGAGTCGTGGCCGCAGGCGAGGCAATCTGCAACATGCCAAACTGACCGCGCACCTCGAAAACGTAGGAACTCTCCACTTCCCCCGCATTGATCACTTCAAGATCGACGCGGACCGGCCCTGCGGCAGACGGATTGAGTTGATACGGATCTCCCAGCCCCCCGGCCGGATCGTCGTCTTTCACGATGACTTCGCCGGGCTTGGGTTGATAGACCCGGCCCCGGCAGCAGAACTCGTTGTCGGGGTTGTCGGACTGGTGGACGCATGCCTCATAGCAGGCGAACTGGCCGGGCTGTAGCGACTCGCACGATACCGTGATATAAACGGGCAGGCAGGTGTAGGCCGGAATGGTGATCGATCCGTTCGGAGGACTGAAGGCTCCGGCCGATAGGACACCCGTGCAGGGCCCCACCACCGCTCCGGGGTGCATGTCCCAATTATAGGTGCGCGAAACCGGCGAATTGTTGCAGATCATCAGCGTCACATTCGCCACTCCACCGGGAACCCCGATCGCGTCAGGACAGCATGGCGCGACCCTCGTGACCGTGCAGCCGTCCGGCTTGACGTCCCCGCAGGGCGGCAGCACGATGCAACATTCCTTCGAACAACACACTTCGATGTTTTCGTCATGCACGGATATGTTGAAACACAACGCGTCTCCCGGATTCGCGCTCACACAGGTGGAGACCGTGTAGTTGCTCCCCGGTGGAACCGGACTGCTGCTCAGGTCAAACGTGGCGGGACTGAAGACAAGGGGCGGCAGGAGGTTCACATGGTACCAACTGAAGGGACTGGTGTTCCGGAGCGTGATGTCCATCGTGAACTTGTAGGTCCCGTCCGGGTTCAGAACGCAGTTGATCACCTTGTCGAGCACGATGAAACAGTCGCAGTCGGGCAGATCCACACAGATCTTGTCGGTGCAACATTCCTCACCCACTTCATCCAGCAGAGTGATGCGCCAACAAAATTTTCCACCTTGCATCGGCGCGGGAAGATGGACCGTCACACTGGTGGAGTCGCCCGGGGCCAAGGCCGTCGGAAGAAGTTGCGGACCCGGTCCCGGGGTGGGCTGCCCGGTGATCGCCCCCGCCGGCAACTGCGCACCCGGACACGGCGTGTACCAGATGTAAGAGGCCGTCTTCGTGGACAGGTTCGTCAGGGTGAAAGTCACCGTGAACGGATCTCCTATGTTGGGCGGACACTCAATCTCCAGGTCGGTGATGTCGAAACACGCCTCGCAGGGATCGTAGATTTCCACGTCGCCGAGGTAGGACTTCAAAACGGTGGTCGTGTTGCAGTCGAAGTCCACGAAGTAGCAGTTCAAGCTCGCCGGAACATCCGCCACATTGCCTCCGGCGGGCATCCGTGTCATCCCGTAGATCGCCGGGGAGGGATAGTTGAGGGCGTCGCCGCTGGCCCAAACCGCGCCGGAGCATTCCACCGAGACTCCCCCTGCCGAGTTCGCTCCGCTGGAGAAGTCGCCGACCCGGTAGGTGTTGCTCGGACTGGGATTGTTCCAACTGCCGGCCGCAAAGGTGAACTCGAGCACAAAGTCGTAGTGCTGCCCACCAAAATTGGCCCCCATGTGATACCGTTGGGCGACATACATCTGGCCCGTGGTGGAAAAGGCGATGTCGGAAACCGGATAGTTGTTAGGAAAGGAGCCCACCGGAATATCGCGCTGCGCGGTCGCGGGCACCGGCACCCCGGCCACATCAAGCCCAACCGACCAGATCTCCGCTCCGGCGGCCGTCCAAACGGCATAGTAAAGGCGGCCTTCGTGCGCCTCGATCCCCCAGACCCGGCGGCCGAGAGCCGTGTAGGCATTGGCCGGAACATCGGCGAGCGGCACCAACGACTCCAAAGGCCGTCCGTCCACCCCGTGGTCGTAGGTGCCGACCAGCGCTCCCGCGAGGGTGATCTGGTAAATAAGCCCGTCGTCAAAACTGGTCACATAAAGGTGCTCGCTGCCGCCGGATGCCTTCCAGCTGGTGAGGTTGCCCAGCGCCGGACCACTGTTGGGAATACTGTTGAAGGCGGTGATGTCGCCGGTCGCGCCGTCGAGCTTGTAAACCGTGCCGGGGCCGTTCCCCGCGGGATAGGCGTGGTTGCCGTAAACGGTCGTCGCGGCCACATAAATGTTCGGGTTCGCCGCGTCATCCATCGTGATGCCAAACACTTCGCCGAGGTTCCTGGCGTTCCAGATGTGATTCACGTTCGGAAGGTTCGGGTTCTGGACAGACAGTTCATTGTGGAACGATTGCCACGGATGCGCTCCTCCCGGGGTGCTGAGCGGCGCCAGGGCGAGCTCGCTGGCACTGCCGTTGAAGACCGCCACCACCGGCCCGGCCGGATCCTGGATGTAGTCGAACGGGGTGGAACTGGAGAAGCAGGTCGCGACAACGTGCCCCTTCTGCAACGGCAGGAGGTCCTGTAAGTTGCCGGCCGAAGCCTGAACAACGATGACGAGGCTCGTCAAGAGCCCCCGAATGGCGATACTTGTTCTCTAGTTCGACCCTATTCGGAAAGTCGTTGATTGGCCGCAAAAAGGCGCAAGCGGCGCATGAAATTTCTCGGAAAAACGGCTTCAAAAACTTGCAAAAGAGTGCCGCAACACACTAGAGTTCAACCAATTAAT
>Ga0209702_10001767_pt1 | contig 39726 bp, 41 predicted proteins | sample FRY01_FD_187210 | JGI IMG/M metagenome (GOLD analysis project Ga0209702, IMG submission 187210) | Freshwater microbial communities from Lake Fryxell liftoff mats and glacier meltwater in Antarctica - FRY-01 (SPAdes) (version 2) | ecosystem: Environmental > Aquatic > Freshwater > Ice > Glacier...
TCATGCCTGACCCCTCTTCCAGCTATAAACCATGCCGGACCCCTCTTCCAGCTCTTCCCCCCACCGTACCTGGGTTTTATCCATGGGAAAGAAGCGGCTATGATACCGAGGTTGATGGCTCGAAGGCAGCTCTTAGGAACTCCAAATCACTCCCGCTGGGATTTTGGAAGACCCGCAAATCAAAGAACGGAAGAACCGCAATAAGGTGATCAAAAATATCGGCCTGAATTCCCTCATAGGTGGCCCAGTCTGTCGTCGCAGTGAAAATGTAGATCTGAATGGGGAGTCCTTCGCTGGTGGGCTGCAAATGACGAACCAGAAAAGTGAAAGGGTCCGGATGGATGTCGGAACGGGCCCGCAGGTAAGCGACGACATAGTTCCGGAAAAGCCCCGCATTGGTGAATTTTCGCCCATTGACGGGATGGGTTGTGTCAAAGGGTTGCGACCGATTGAAGGTCGCGATCTCCTCCCGGCGCTTTTTCAAAAAGGGCAGGAGAAGACCTATGGCTTCGATTTTTTGGCAAAACGCATCATCGACAAAATGAATCGATCGAAGATCCAGAAAAATGGATCGTTTGATTCTCCGTCCTCCGGAATCCGACATTCCCCGCCAGTTAATGAACGATTTGCTGATCAGGTCGTAGGACGGCAAACAGGTGAGCGTCTTGTCAAAATTTTCCACCTTGATGGTCGTCAAGGCGATGTCCACCACAGTTCCATTGGCGGAGTCATCCGGCATTTGAATCCAGTCGCCCAGACGAACCATGTTGTTAATATTGAGTTGAATCCCGGCCACGAGCCCCAAAAGGGCATCTTTGAAAATCAACAAAATGACGGCCGTGATCGCTCCAAATCCGGAAAGCACCAAGAGGGGCGAGCGTTCCAGAAAAATGGCCATGATGGCAACGGCACCAAAAACGACCAAAATCACCTTGGAGGCCTGAACCAATGACTTAATCGCAAAATGCCCCGACTCTTCATGTCTGCGATAGCGGTCGTAAAAGACATCCAGGGCCCGAAACATCATCACGAGAATGACCGCTGTGAGAAAAACTCCGGACGCCACCGTCACCCAATGGCGCATCAAGGGACTCTCGGCAAAGAGGCGCGGGGCCACGAGGATGATCGTGATGGTCGGGAAGAGGTGCCCCCGCTTGGCATCAAAAACCTTGAAGGTGAAAAGAGATTTCATCAGCGAACCGGGAACACTCCGCTCCAAGAGACGTCTAAGAAACCGGCGGGTGACAAAAGTAACCACGATCCAAATCAGCCCGAGAAGAACAAATCCCGCGAGGATTTCCATCAAAGTCCGAATATCTCCCGAGACCGGCAGGGTCGTGAGCCATTCTTTGTAGCCGTCGGTCAAAGCCGAAATTTTCCAATCGCGCAAATCCATCATCAGTTCGTGACACCCAACTACAACGGGTTACCTCGACGGGGTCAACCGATGAAAAATCATTGCAGTCGGAGATTTCTCGAATTAGGGCAACGGAAGGGCCATAGGGAACTTGGAACTTGGGGTCAGTGTGCAAATCGTGACAGTTTGCTTCACGGCTAACTCTACGAACTCTGATTGGCAATGAATTCACAAAGTGCGAGTAGGGCCAGAGGGGTCAGGCATGGTTTATTGACATTGTTCTTGCTTAAAGATCATGGAGAGAAGAGAGGCCGCGATCTGATTCGAGCCGGATTGGAAGTGTTTGGAATTTCGGCGAAAGACCTGAAGACGGCGGCCAAGAGCGATTGGCGCAAAGGAATTCTGGCGGAGATGGTTCAAAGAGAAACGACGATGACACTAAATCGGATTAGTGAAAAGTTGGTGATGGGGATCGATCGAGTTGCTGTCGAATTATACGCCGGACACGACAGGAAATGAAAGGTCAGAAGGAGTGGCGAGAGTGGCAAAGTAAGATCGAAAAGTCAATAAACCATGCCTGACCCCTCTTCCCCCTCCCACCCCACAATTGACAAAATAAAGCGACGCAACCTTTGCGGGGTGACCCCGTTGCCGGACGGGCAGCTTCCGGCGGAAGTGAAAAACCGTCTCAGCCACCGTCTGCAGGCGCTGAAAAACTGCGCGACTGGCGGGGCTGGTGGTGATTTTTCCGCCGGTCAGCCTTTGATCTTGCGTGCCGCCCGTCGGGCATTTCAGAATGACGCGACATGGCTTTCAAGGATTTTCATGACACGCGCTACAAAGATGCCCGAAGATTATTGATCGGCTCCGTTGCGGGCGTGGCCCTCACTGCCGGGGGCCTGACCGCGCTTCTCTGGTTCTCCGAGCCGCAAACCACGGAGCCCGCCAAGGTCGTCGTCCGCGCACCCCCGGAGCCGGAGCCGGAGCCGGCTCCAACTCCTGAGCCAACACTGAGTTCTACCGACCGTTTTGAACTGGCAAAACGAGCCTTTGCGAGCGGCGACCTGAATAAAACACGCGAGTTTGTGCAAGAGATTGATCTGGTGCAACTCGGGTCACCTTTCGCTTGGGCGCTTGCCGGTTTTTTGCAATCTCATTTCGGAGACAAGAAGGCCGCGATGAGTACCTTTACCCAAGGGCTTGCCTCGGCTCCTTCCGCGCAGCTCCATTATCGGAGAGGCGTGCTTTACCGGGAGGAGGGAGATTTCGAGCATGCGTGGGAAGATTTTGATCGGGCGTCCCGTCTTGACCGAACGGACTTCACGATCTCAAACGAACGCCTTATGCTCCTGACTCAAATGGGACGCAGCGATCAGGTCCGTGAAGAAATATTGGCCCAGACCACGACGGGATTGCCCGCCGATATCAAGGCCTGGGTTTTTGGTCTCTGTGCCCTCGCGTTGGAAAAAGGCCAGTATCCGGAGGCTGCCAAGTTGCTTGCGTTCGCCCAGAAAAACATGGACAGACAAGCTTTTCAGCGCCTGCTCGCAAATCCGGTTATTCTGCGCCACCAGAACGAGCCGGAAATTTTCTCATACTATTTTACCAACATCGGGAAGGAGCCGTGACGGTTTCGTCTTTTTCATAAAAAAGTGATTTTTCCCTTGTGTCTATTTTTTGGCAGGATAGCATCCTTTTTTTACCCCCGATAAGGTACGAAGAAAAATATGAAAAAAATTATTGCTTTTTTTGGGGTGATTCTCCTTCCGTCCTTGGCATTCGCCGAGCCAATCCTAGTTCAATCTTCGACCAATGGATGGTCTATTAATCGGGCTGGAACGATTGACGGTAGCGCGATTTCCGGGGGCGTTTCTTCGTTCGTCACAGGAGATGTTTCTGTCGACAACTATTTGGGCAGCGAGGATCTGACCCGAGTGGTGATTCGGATTTTGCAGCCAACTCCCGCAGACTCTCCGACGATTTCGGCAAGTATCTCCCTTGCCAGTGGATCAACCACATTTACCAGTTCCTCAAGTGGGAATCGGGTTCAAGAGTCGACTACCCTTGCCGCCGGCGACATGTCGTTTTATGACGCCTTGGATACCCTTGCAGCTGCGCCATCTACTTATCTTGTGACAAAAAATAGCGCAAACTATGCAAATGTGACACTCACTAGTCCTGACACCTTGGAGCGCTCTATCAGTCTCATCCAAGCTCCTCAGACAGTCTTCGACTCCGATAACTTCACGCTGAGCTCTGCGGATTTGAACAGCATCTTTCGCGACGGTTCAGCTTTAAATTTTGGTTACAAACTCGACAGTATCTTTAATTTTGCACGTAATAATACGGAGCAGATCACAGCGACCACATCTGGAATCAATAGTGGGGATATTAGCATCGAGTATTATGGTGTCCCAGAGCCTACCACCGCAGTGCTGCTGTTCGGAGCAGGCGGGCTGTTTATGTTGCTTCGCCGCACCCGTGCGATCAGGGCATAAACTGGTCTGATTCAGCAATCAGTTTTCATAAGATTTTCTCAGCCCCTCTTCCGGCAACTGAAGGGGGGCTTCTTTTTTCGGAGTGATCCCAAGTTGGGATCCCGATTCACGCTTCGGTGTTTTGGGGAGCTTTCCCCTGGTTGTCCCGGTTCAGAGAACCAGATGCGGGGTCAGGCCTTGCGCTTGGCCATCTATCGTGGCTTCACATCCACAAGTTTCGATCCAGGGTCCGATATTGGATTGCTTCCATGAGGTGAGGGGTCTGGATGGAGGCCGTTCCCGCCATGTCGGCGATGGTGCGGGAAACTTTCAGGATCCGATCATAGGCGCGGGCGCTGAGATGGAGTTCCTCCATGGCATGGCGGAGCATCTCCTGACTTTCGGAGTCCAATTTGCAATGGGCCTTGAGCATGGCATGCGACATCCCGGCATTGGCCCGGCAGCGGCTGCGTGGCCCAAAGCGCTTGCGTTGGATCTCCCGGGTTTGCACGACCCGTTCGCAGACCGCAGCCGAGGACTCGGCCGCTTCGTCGCTGCTCAGTTCTTTAAATTCCACGGCCGGAGCCTCGACATGAATATCGATTCGATCCAGGAGCGGACCGGAAATACGATTGCGGTAATTTTCCACCTGTTTGGGCGAACAGCGGCACTCGCGTTTGGGGTCGCCGAAATACCCGCAAGCACAGGGATTCATCGCGGCCACCAACATCACATTGGCGGGAAAAGTCATCGTGCCGGCGGCGCGACTGACGGTGACTTTACGATCCTCCAGCGGCTGTCGCAGGACCTCCAGAGTGGAACGCTTGAACTCCGGAAGTTCATCCAGAAAAAGGACGCCATTGTGGGCAATGCTAATTTCGCCCGGACTGGGATTGGACGAGCCGCCGATCAACCCCACGTCAGAGATGGTGTGATGGGGCGACCGAAAAGGCCGCCGGGTGCAAAAGGCATGCTTGGCGTCGAGGAGGCCGCTGACGCTATGAATCTTGGTCGTCTCGATCGCTTCCTCCAAAGTCAGAGGCGGCATAATGGTGGCGATCCGTTTCGAGAGCATCGATTTTCCGCTCCCGGGGGGGCCAATGAGAAGCAACGCGTGATTCCCGGCCACGGCCACCTCGATGGCTCGTTTGACCGCGTGTTGGCCTTTGACTTCGGAAAAATCGCCTTCGTCCGTTTCCGTTCTTCGAAACAAGGCCTCCACATCCTCGAGGACCGGCTCGAGTTCCTTTTCCCGGGTGACGAACTCAAAAACCTCGCGCAAGGTCTTGGCGCCATAAACCGAAATCCCTTCCACCACCGCCGCCTCCCGGGCATTGGCAAACGGAAGAATCACGGCTTTCTTTCCGCGCTTGCGGGCTTCCAAGGCAATCGGCAAGGCGCCTTTGATCGGTCGGAGTTCGCCATTGAGAGCCAACTCGCCCGCCATGAGACAATGTTCCAGCCGGGGAATTTCCGCTTCCCGGGAGACGGCGATCATCCCCACGGCAATGGGCAAATCGAAGCTGGGACCCTCTTTCTTCAAATCGGCCGGAGCCAGGTTGACCGTAATTCGAGAACGCGACCAGCGGAAGCCGCTGTTGCCAATCGCGGTGGTCACCCGGTCGCGGCTTTCTTTCACCGAGGCATCGGGCAACCCCACCACGACGACTTGGGGGAGGCCGGCCCCGGCATTGACTTCCACCTCCACCTCAATGGCATCCACGCCCCGAAGAGCGGCTGAGAACACTCGAGTCAGCATACAGCGAGCCTACAGGAAGTCCGCTCTCTGTCGATTCCTTGCTGGGAAGCACCCTCTGAGTCCGTGCGCAATTCTCCGACTACGCCAACCTCCGGGTCAGCATCCCTCTTCTCCGCCACGAACCGTCTGGATGCCGATATAATAGGGCTGACCCGTTCCCTGATCCACGATTGTCGTATCGCAGGAGGGGCGGCTGGCAGATAGCGCCGCTGGAAAGGAGGAGGCCGACCAGGAGAGGAAGAGCGGTTTTCATTGTTTTGCGCGGACGAGCGAGAGCTTTTTTGCTGGCAACACCTTCGGGCAGAAGGCCAATAAATTCACCACTTTTTCCGGCGGGGCGTGACACGCAGTCGTTTCAGCCCCTCTTCGACAAAGCGTTGCTTGATGTGGGCGCCAGGTACGCACGTCGAGGGCGCATGCCCGTTAGGTGCAAATACTGATTTTCTCACGGAGCGGGAGAAGAAACGCGTTCCGCGTTCCTCTACGATGTAGCGGAAAATGGAACATTTTTCGACCTCCCTCTTTCCTGATTCTGCATTTTGCACTTAATGGAGATGCGCCCCGGTCATAGCTTGCCCCACTATTTGACTTGTAGGGTGCAGGGAGGAACGATATAGCAGCGGCCACATGAGCTCTCCGACTTCCACCGCGACATTGCGTTCCCTCCTGGCACTCTCCGAAAAACGAGACTTAATCATCGCGGAACTGAAACTCATCGATGCGGAAATTGGTGCGACCCTCAAAGGCGCGCCCGTGGCCGGAAAGACCAAGGCGCGACCCAAGGTGGGCGAGGTAAAGCTTGGGCGCCGTGGTGCCGTCAAAGAAATGATTGTGGCCGGTCTCAGGGAAGCGGGGGAGGCAGGAATCGCCGTGCAGCATTTAGCGAAAAAAATTGGACTCAAACCGCAAAATATCCACACTTGGCTTTATACCACCGGGAAAAAGAATGGTCTTGTCAAAGCTGTCGGCCGGGGGATCTATCGGCTCGAAGAAGCCATGGGTGCAACGACTCCGATTAGCGAATTGAAGGCTCCAAAGCCAGCCAAGGTTCGTCGCACGGCTCGTCGTAAGAAATCTTAGCGGCCTCCCCGATGGAAAGCAGCTCTCCTGAGTTCATTTAAGTCAGATTGAGGCGGCATCCTCTGTCGATGATGCCTTTTTGGCTGCGAATTGCATGGCGCAAGCCAAGAAGAGAGAGGATTGGGGATTGACCAATTGACGGTCCATCCGCTCAACTCTGGGAAAATATGAAAGCACTTGCCACCTTGCTCTGCCTGCTCGCCATCCTTTCGTTCGCAAGTTGCGCGACCGGTTCGAAACGTCCCGCCAGCCTCGAGGATTTGTTCCGCCAAGCGGATAAGAGCGGCGACGGTAAAGTCTCGAAAGCCGAGTATGAGAATTTCATGATCGTGGAGATGTTTAAAATCTATGACCAAAACGGCGACGGATTTATTTCAGAAAAAGAATTCGTCGCCGACGGCGGAACGGTCAAAGCCTTTCGGGCGATCAATACCAGCGGCGACGGTCGCTTGAGTCTCGAGGAAGCACTTGCGAGTCAGGCCATCCGTGACCGCTTGGCGGCGCCGTTCGACGAAGCGGATGTCAATCATTCCGGCGATGTCACCTTCAGTGAGTTCAAGGTGGCGCGCGCCAATAGTCAGGCCTACGTCCGGTAGATCCTCCGCAAGTAGCATGACGCCAGCCTAGAAGAAACACACGCTCTCCGTCGATTCCTTGCTGGGAAGATTCCTCTGCGGCTCGGCGCTCCCTCGGAAGAAGCCTCATGGGGTGAAAATATTGTCGCCCTCGATGATGTCCTTGATCTGGCCGAGCAACGGGCCACCGATGACATGCAAAAAGTCGCCGGATCAGCCCGGCTTGAGGATCCTGATCGGGAGCTTTCGGTCTGAACCATGTTGGTCAAATGGGGGCCCTGGCTGGTGATTCTTTTTATTGGCGGGCTCATGACCGCCAATGCCATGGCTTATTTCGATGGTGAGATCGAGAAGGCGGTCGTTCTGATTATTTCGTATCGCACATGTCTAATATTCGTGCAGCATGAGGCCCGAATGACCAAAAATCCATGACGACCGAGTCTCTGATCTGGCTGGGTATCATTTTCTGCCTCTCCCAAAGCGCCATTTTTTCCGGGCTCAATATCAGCCTCTTTTCCATCAGCAAAATGCGATTGGAAGCCGAGGCCGATTCCGGCGGGAAAGAAGCGCAACTCATTCTCAAATTACGCAGCAAGTCAAACTTGCTTTTGTCCACCATTCTTTGGGGAAACGTGGGCGTCAACTGTTTGCTCACCATCCTCAGCGATTCCGTCATGGTGGGTATCATGGCCTTTCTTTTCTCCACCGTCGCCATCACCATTTTTGGGGAAATCCTTCCCCAGGCGTATTTTTCCCGTAATGCCTTGAAGGTGGGTTCCTTTTTGTCGCCGGTGATCCGCTTTTATATGATGGCCCTCTGGCCGGTCGCCGGACCCACTTCCTGGATCCTAAACAAGCTGGTGGGCGAAGAGAACCTTAGTTTTTTCAAGGAGCGGGACTTTCATTATATTCTCCAGAAACACACCGAAGACGAAGAAAGTGATATCGGGGTGCTTGAGGGCATCGGCGCGATGAATTTTCTTCGCCTCGATGACATTCCCGTCTCGCAGGAAGGAGAAGTCATCGACCCAAAGAGTATCATCACCCTGCCGGTGGATGAGAGCAGTACGCTAATATTCCCCCAGCAAACCAACTCTCTCGACGATCCCTTCATCCAGACCATCAATGCCTGCGAGGCTCCTTGGGTCATTATCGTCAACGAGCAGCAGGAACCCCGCCTTGTGCTCGATGCGGACGGCCTCATTCGTGACCTCATCCCGCCCCGAAAAAATCGCAACTATCGCTACTATTGTCACCGTCCGATCGTGGTGACCGACCCCAACACCAATCTGGAAGAGATCATCGCTCGCTTCCACGTCGACAAAACCCACACCGAAGATGATGTCATCGATGACGACATCGTTTTGTATTGGGGAAGCGACCAGAAACGCATCATCACTGGCGCCGATATTTTGGGTCGTCTGCTTCGCGGAGTGGTCGACACCCGCGAAGGTTGAGGTGAAATCACTAGGGGTCGGGCCCGCCGAGAGGACAGTCCGGAATGGGAAAGCTTTGGTGTTCAGGCTTCAGCTTGTCCCCCGCCCCAGACCGCCCCTGGAGCCAGCCACGTTGAGGCCGGTTAGAGTCCCCGCGCAGTTCTCAACACGACGTGCGGCCTCGGGTCGGTGCCGTTGACTTCTGGGTCGCAATCGCCAATGGTCCCGCCACGGCGGATTACCCGCCGGAACTCAACGATTTTTATGATTCACCTTTCAGTTCGGAATTTTTTGTTCCTACTTTTGTCCAGTGGCCTGCTGGGCTTGAGCGGATGCGTTTCAACCCAAGGGGTCGGCAGGGGATCCAGCCTCAGCAAGCGCGACCAGACGGCCCGGCTGCAAATCTTTTTGGATGCCCGGAATTTCGGGCCTGGAGTGGTCGATGGCCGGGAGGGTGAGTTTACGACCAAGGCGCTGCACGCGTATCGTCAGTCCCACGGATTGTCCGACAGCTACCTTCCGGATCTCAGCGCGATCAATCCCTACACCACCTATGTCGTCACCGCAAAAAACCGCGCCGCTCTAGGCACCATGGCCCGGGAGCCCGCCGAGATCGCCAAGCAAAAGCGGATGCCTTATATCGGTCTGATCGAGTTGGTCGCGGAGCGCTTTCACACCACCCGCGGATTTCTTGCCGAGTTGAACCCCGGCCAGGCAATCGATGCGCTGCCTGCCGGATCGGTAGTTCGCGTCCCCAATGTCGCGCGCCCCTTCCGGGTGGATGCCTTCCCCTCCGCCTATGGGCCCGCATCTTCCTCCGCTACCCGTCGGGTGATTGTGGATACTTCATATCGCATGCTTGAGGTCCTGGAGGGCGCGAGGGTCATCGCCGCCTTTCCCATCACCCCCGGTTCAGCCGAACATCCTGCGCCGATCGGAAACTGGAAAGTGGCGGGGGTGGCCCCCTGGCCATGGTATCGCTACGACGAGGGCGTGCTCAAACGCGGGGAGCGGACGGAATCCTTCTTCATGTTTCCCCCGGGACCCAACAGCCCGGTCGGAATTCTCTGGGTCGGCTTGAACCGTCCCGGCATCGGCATCCACGGCACCGCCTATCCCGAAACCATCGGACGCGCAGGAAGCCATGGATGCGTCCGCCTGGCCAATTGGGATGCGGCCACTTTCTACACCCTGGCGGCCAAAGGCATGCCAGTCACCATCCGGTGAGTTTCTGATCCCAGCACTTGCCTCCCATCGAATACTGCTCGCGGTCGGCGAGCCAATCATCAATCATAGCTGGAGATGACTGACTCTGATTTTCGATCACGCCCATGACCGCTCCTTTTAGCTGTAGCCAGGAAGTTCGTCAAAACATGCGAGACCTTGTTTTCATTACCCTGGCGGCCGATTCATCTGCGTCTTTGATCGCATGACACTCGAAGATCTTGGCTGGAATTCCGGGTTTGCCCTAGCTTGGGCGGCCTGCGAGGGCAAGGGGTGGACGCAGGCCCGCCTCATCCGGGACAATAAGATCACCTACGGGGCGCTGACCGGAAACGGCGAGGAGCTTGAGGTGGTCCTGGGCGGCAAGGTGTACCACGATGCGGAAACGGACGCCGAACTGCCGGCGGTGGGCGATTGGGTCGCCCTGGAAGTTGGGGGCCCGGACAAGGAACATGTCATTCGAGCCCGCCTGCCCCGGCAGGGCTGCCTCTCCCGCAAGGCTTCCGGCCGGAGCACGGAAGAACAAGTGATTGCCGCAAATATCGATGTTGTGGTGGTGGTGACGGATGCCGGGCCGGACTTCAACTTGCGGCGGATGGAACGCTATTTTGCCATCATCGGACGGAGCGGAGCCAAAGCGGTCGTGATGGTGAACAAGGCCGATCTTTTTTCGGCCGAACAAAATCAAGCTGCGGGGGAAGCCATCCAGGCCCTCAATCCGGATGCAGATGTCCACCTCACCAGCCTGACGAAAAAGTCGACGCTCAAGGTTCTCCAGACCTATCTCCAACCTGGCGTCTCGGTCACCTTCGTCGGATCCAGTGGAGTCGGCAAATCCTCGGTCATCAATTTCATCCTTGGCGACGACTACCAATGGACCGACGAGGTCAATGCCAACACCGGAAAGGGCCGCCACACAACCACGGCACGCGAACTGATGGTGCTTCGCTCGGGAGGAATTCTCATCGACAATCCCGGGGTCCGCGAAGTCCATATGTGGACCGATGAGGAGACGCTGCGGGACCGTTTTGCCGACCTCGAAGCCTTGGCGGAAAAATGCAAATTTACCGACTGTCGGCACGGGCCTTCCAATTCGGGTTGCGCGATTCAAGCTGCGATCGCAGAGGGCACCCTCGACGGGAAGCGCCTGGAGGGATTTTTAAAACTGGATGAGGAAATTGCCGAGTTGCACAAGAATCGGAAGAAACGCCAAATGACCGTCGAACGACGCACCCGTCGGGATAACAAGCAGCAATCCCGCAAATATGCCGCCCGCCACGGGGACGACGAGGATCACGATTTCTAAAGCACTCCGATAATTGCACCTAAACTCTGGCGGTCACCGACCGCCGATAGAGGAACCTTGTCGCGGCGTCTCTATGAGCGCCGATGGGTTGCTGCCGGATGACAACTTTTGGAGATGCGCTCGGTTCAAAAATGACCTCCAATGATCCTTAGACAGCAGCCTCAGGTCGGGTGTAGACTGACGCCATGAAAATCACCCCTCTGTTTCTGACGATATTGCTTTTGGGATTGGAATGTGCCAGCGCCGGCCCCCGGGCTCAAGGTGGCAGTGTTTCCCGAGAAGGAGCCCGGGGTGGTTCTATTGAAGCGGAGGGTCAAAGTTTCGGACGGTACCGTTCGGGCAGCGTCGAAGCCGAAGGTCCGCGTGGCGGCACTTATGACGCTTCGGGCACGCAAGTGGGGCGTTTCGGCACCGGAAATGTCAATGCGGAAGGCCCCCGCGGCGGCACCTATGATGCCTCCGCCACGCGGGTCGGTCCCGTGCGCACCGGCAGCGTCAACGCCGAAGGCCCCAACGGAGGTACCGTCAGCCGGTCCGCCACCACATGGAGCGGTTACCGCACTGGCTATGTGTACACCGGCGGGGTTTATCGTCCGGCCAACATTGTCGTCAATACCGTCTATATTGCGCCGATCGGGATCTATGCCGGCTGGAAGATCATGACCCAGCCCTATTACGTCACCTATCCGGTCTATGCCACTAATCCCGTTGAGATCGCCGTCCAAGTGGAGCTTCAACGTCTGGGGTACTACGGTGGCACCATTGATGGGGTTATTGGGTCCGGCACCCAAAAGGCCATTGCCAAGTTTCAGTCGCTCAATGGACTTCCCGCTAACGGCCAAATCAACGAAGCCCTCCTCACGGCGTTGAATATCATCTGAACGGTTTCAGGGTTCAGAAAAACTGTCGATTCATTCCAAGGGGAGGCAGGGTTGTTCGGTGAGATCATTTTCGTCTCCCACTTCGGCGAAACGGACCCCGGCCCCAAGGAGGCGGACAGGTTTTCCCTCCCGACGTTGCCAGGCGGTATCCAGCAGCGCCCCAAAAGCCTCGCGGGTGGGGGTGGTGGCAACACATTCGCGGGTGGTGCGGGTGAAATCGGCAAATTTCAGACGGACAAAAATCTTCCGAATCGGACGCGCGGCTGTCTGACGCCGCAGGTCATCCAGAAGTTCGTCCAAGGACGCATTAAGCGCCTCCCGGCACGCTTCGAGAGTTTGGATATTTTTCGCGTAGGTCCGCTCGTTGCTGAGGGATTTTCGGATCCGATGGGGTTCGACCGGCCGATCATCTTGGCCACGGCAACGCTGATATAATTCGATCCCCCACTTGCCGTAGAGGCCAGCCAGATCGGGAAGGCTAAATTGCTGGAGGTCCGCGCAGGTGAGGATTCCGGCGGCGGCGAATTTTTCCGCGCTCTTGGGCCCCACGCCCCAGATCTTGCGCAGTGGCAGGTCGCGAACGAAGGACTCGACATTTTCTGGAACCACGGCGAATTGGCCGTTCGGTTTGCGCCAATCGCTGGCGATCTTGGCCAACATCTTGTTGGAGGCAATCCCGGCCGAGGCGGTCAGGCTGGTCTCTTGAAAGATGCGCTGGCGGATGGATTTTGCGATATCCCAGGCAAATCGATCCTGGCCGGTGACGTCGAGATAGGCCTCATCGAGCGAGAGGGGTTCGACCAACGGGGTGACGTCATGGAGAATGGCGCGAATGCGGGCGGATGCGGACCGGTAGAGGTCAAACCGAACCGGCAGGAAAATCAATCGCGGACAGAGGGCACGGGCCTGGAATCCCGGCATGGCGGAACGGATCCCAAACTTCCGTGCCTCATAGTTGCAGGTCGTTACCACCCCCCGGGCCGACCCGCCGCCGACCGCGATCGGTTGACCGACCAGCTCCGGGCGTTCCCGCATTTCCACGGCGGCATAAAAGCAGTCCATGTCGATGTGGATGATTTTTCTCACTGCGGGAAATCTAACCACCAAGAGGCCGAGGACACCAAGGAAGAAGACGGGGAGCTCCCGCGCCCCAAGCCTTGCCTCCGCCGCAAAATCTGGCAGGTTGCCCCCATGGCCATCATCACGGGATTTCATCACACCGCCATCCGGGCGGCGGACTTTGACGCAACACTCAGCTTCTATCTCGAAACCCTCGGGCTAAAGACGAAGATCACCTGGGGTGAAGCCCCCAAACGGGCGGCGATGTTGGACCCCGGCGACGGCAACTACGTGGAGGTCTTCGAGCGGGGACCGGACGAATCCGGGATGGGGTCGCCGATTTTGCATTTTGCATTCCGTACCGACGATTGCTCCGAAATGCTAGAGCAAGTCCGCGCCACGGGGGCCGAAGTCACCATGGAACCGACAGAAATCACCATCGCGTCGAACGTCGGGCCGATGGAGGTGAAGATCGCGTTTTTCAAAGGCCCCGACGGCGAGGTGATCGAACTGTTTGAGAACACGATTTTGTAAGGGGCACCGGGGTCGGCGTCCCAGGCTACAGCCGGGCCGCGACTTGAACTCCCCCCCTTCAGCGAAAATAGTCCACTAGGTTCGTGTGCCGCATGTCCTTGGTGTGAAGGTATTGCTCGTGAAGAGCAAAGGCGGTGCTGAGGGTTTGTGGGGTGTGGCCCCGAGGTCGCAGGCCTCCACGATCGCCCAAGAGAATTTCCTTGGGAGCTCCGGCCGACGTGAAACCGCTGAAGCCGATGGTGGCCCCATGAGAAACCATGGCGGCCGCCTCGTCCGAACTCAAAATCGGAAAGGGAAGACCCATACCCGTCGTCGTACTCCAGCCGCTCCGCGCTGTCAGGGAGTTTCCGAGGAAAATTTGATCAGGGTCATCTTCCGTCTAGTCCGGGACCTTTTTCATCGCCATGACCGGAAGATGCCAGCGCCATTTCAGCGCGGCCAGCCGGAGAAAAATCGTCATCCCTGCTCCCAAAATCGCCGCCACGTCCGAGGGCACTTCGAATTGGCCGAGGCCAAGATAAACCATTCCTCCAATCAGAGCGGCGCTGGCATAAAGTTCGCTCCGGCGGAAGATCACCGGAATCTCGCCACAGAGGAGATCTCGCAAGGCCCCGCCGGCCACTCCGGTGATGACGCCCATGATCAGAGCTACGGTCGCGGATTTCCCGGCGTCCTCGGCGATCTGAATCCCCACAATGAGAAACAATCCCAGACCAAAGGCGTCGGAAATCAGCATGGGCGCTCAAGCAGGCAAGTTGGTTTTTATGAATCCCGTTCTCCTCATTGCAATTTTTCCCGATACAGTGCCCGTTCTCAAAAGCCATAAATCATCATGACATCCAAACAATATTTTGCTCATCCCGATCGACCGCCCGCCCGAGGGGGTTTATCCGCCGCCATCCGCTGCGGTCAGTGGGTCTATGTCAGCGGTCAAGGACCTCTCGACATCACCACGTTGAAATATGTGCCTGGCACGATTGAAGAAGAAACTTTGATGACCCTCGTGCACATCGAGAAGATCCTCCAGGCGGCCGGAGCCGCTAAGAACGACGTGGTCAAATGCACCTGCTATCTGGCCGATCTGGAAGATTTCGCCGGATTTCACGCCACCTTTCAGAAGTTTTTTCCCGACCCCATGCCGTGTCGCACCACCGTCCAGGCGCCGCTGTTGCGAGGCATTCGGGTGGAAATTGATGCCGTGGCCTATACGGAATAAGCTGCCGGAACAGCCTCAGACCTCCTGATCCCGAGGAATTGCGATGAGTCTATGTTGGAGTACGGCCTTTAGGCGGCTCGGGGTGGGGACCGGCTAAAGCCGGGACTCCAACGGCCCCAGCGGGGCAGTGGTTTTTTTTCGCTCCATCTTGTTCTCCGGGTGACCTCAGGATGTCTGAGCCTGGAAAAAAATTCGGCTTGGACTTGAAATCATCCCCAACCTTCTTATATTCCCTCCTGCCATGAAAAAAGCTCTCACTGTACTCTGCGCTGTCACGTTTTCTCTCGCTGCTCTTTCCGGCTGCTGCTCCGCTCCTAAAAAATCGGCTTCTCCGATGGGAACCGAAAAAGAAGTGAACACGTCCTGCTGCAGCGTGAAGACCAACTAATTCTTGGTCCCGGCTTTTCCTAGAGCCGCGCTTTGAGGAGGCGGATCACGCCACCCAGAACCGGGACGTATTCAAAGAGTCCTTGGGTGGAGTCCCAGTAATCCTGATGGAGGATCACTTGGCCGGCGGAATTGAATCGGACGTGGGTCATGCCAATGGTGCGAACTGATTGACCTTTCGCGAACTTTTTGAATTTCACATCCATAATCCAGCGGAAATAGTAATCATTGCCGGAACGGACCATGTCGGTGAAATTAACATCAATGGTCTCCGTATTGCTCACCGTACCAAGGAAATATTCCTCCAGCGCGGCCGAACCATGCACGGTCTTGAGGGTGTCGTTCAAAAAGACATCCGGAGCATAGACTGTTCGGGTTTTGGCCCGGACCGACTCCTGGCTGAGATGACTGAGATAGTCTTCGAAGGCGGCGATAGCGGCTGCTTCCTCCGCTCCGCGGAGGTCCGCACCGGGGCGATCCTTTAGAAAGTCCAGATAGTCCTGCGCTTCGCGGCCGGAAGTCCCCTTGCTGGCGCATCCCACCAGCCAAATCAAGACTCCGCCGACACAAATCCCCATCCATCCGAGTTTATTCATACCCGGTCTTACGTGTATCCGCCCGGGATGGTCACAACAAATTTCGGGTTTTGCTCATCCCGGCGGGTTGGTTTTTCCGTCCTCAAGGAGCCTGCCGCCCCCCGATCGAAGACGATTAACCTGGATTCGAGTCCTCTTTGGCCAGGTAGGCCTCGAAGGCCTCCCGGGTGATGGTGTGACGGGCTCCACAGCGCGGGCAATGAATGTGGAGGGCCTCGTCGTGGACGAAAAGCTCGTCTGGACGAGCCCGCATCTCGGGAGCGAGGACCTGCATGAGACGGTCTTGATGACAACCACATTCGAAGCGGAAGGAACGACGTTCCAGGAGGCTCAGTTCGACATCTTGGTCGAGGCGCCGGACGGCCGCTTCATCGAGGTTCTCCAGCCACTCCAGGTCGCAATCGGGTTGGGCCGCGATGAGAACAAAATCCTCCTCCGCATGCTGGAACAGTCGGGCCGGACGTTGTTCGCTCTGGCGGTAATACGCTTCCACCGCTGGAAAAAACCGTGTGCCGTTGAAATCGACCACGCTGCGGCGAGGGCCCTTGCCGTTGGAGACGACATCGGCGTAGAAGACATTTTTTTTCACCGGCTGTTTGGTGGTGAAAAGGGTTCCGGTCACCGTTCCCAGAGTGTTGTCGCCATTGACGAAGACATTGGCGCCCGGAGAGCGGAAACTGACGGTCCAAGCCGCGGTTTCGGCGTGCGGCCGCGAAGCACAATGCAGGGTGATGGCCGCGAGGGCCTCCCGCATGAGTTGATCTTCGTCCGCTTTGCGCTGAATACCGTTGTCCAATTGGTGCAGATACATGGCGGCATAGAGTTCGGAAAATTCCGCCCGGGCCACGAGGGCGTTTTTGCCGCGGACAAAATAGGTCCGGATCTCAATATCAGGTTCGAGGGCTTTTTCGGTCATAGAATCAAGGGTGCAGGGGCCAGAAGATAGGGACGAGCGCGATGATCACGATCATAAGTAAGAAGGTGAGCAAACCCCCGACTTTGATGAAATCAAGAAAACGATATTTTCCTGGAGAATAAACCAGAAGGCTGGCCGGTTCAAAAGGGGCGATCAGTGAGACGGATGCGGCCAGAGCGACGGCAACGGCAAAGCTTCGCCCATTGAGCCCGAGATGCTCTGCGGTGCTCAAAGCAATCGGCAACACCACCAAGGCGGCTGCGGCGTTGGACATAGGCTGGGTCAGGATGACGGTCAAAAGGACAAACCCTGCCATGATGGTGAGGCCTCCCAATGGTTCGAGTCCGCCGACGATCAACTGCGAGATCCAATCCGCCGCCCCTGATTTTTGCATGGCCACGCCGAAGGCCGTCATTCCAGCGATGAGCACCAGCAAACGCCATTCCACGCAGCCATAGACCTTGTGCATGGGAATGCATCGGGTCAGGACAGTGGCCACCGCTGCGGCAAGGAGCGCGGCCGACAGGGGCACGAGATCCAAGCCACTGAGAAGGACGGCGAGAATCAAAAACCCCAGCACCCAAAGCCCCTTGGCGTTTCGGTGGACCGAGGGATTAAGTTCGCCAAAGGTGGCAAAGTCCGGGCTGTTTTGGAGTGATTCCATGCTGTCTCGAGGGCCCTGCAGCAAGAGAACATCGCCCGTCTGGAGGCGGAGGAGTTTGATTTTTTCGCGCAGGCGCTGGCCGTGCCGATTGAGGGCCAGCACGACCACCCCGAGACGCCCGGGAAGATCGAGGTTGGCAATCTGCTGACCGCGCAGCCCCGAATGCGGCGTGACGAGGAGCTCCAGAATCTCAAGGTCGTCCGCCTTCAGTTCCTTGTCGGTGAATTTCATATCCGCCCGCATGCTAATGCCCTCGGTTTCTCGCACTTTCATCAGGCTTTCGACCGGGCCATTGACGACCAACACGTCGCCGACCATCAGTTTCAAAGCCGCCCGGGGCATTTTCGGTCGTTTGTCCCGGAGGACCTTGAGAACTCGGAATCCACGAGTTCCCAGATCGCAGTCCCGCAAAGTCTGACCGGCGAGGGGCGAATCTTCTTCGATGACGATTTCGGACAGATACTCCCGCAAGCCGTAGGCGGAAGTGAGATCCTCACTGATAGAATGAGCCGGCAGAAGCCGGCACCCGAAAAAGACCATGTACACCATCCCCACGGCAACGAGGACAAGTCCCACCGGAGTGAGTTCGAAGAAACCCAAAGGCGGAAGGCCCGCGGACACCAGGTACCCGCGAACCGCCATATTCGTTGAGGTGCCGATGAGGGTGCAGGTGCCGCCGAGGATCGAGGCAAAAGCCAGCGGCATGAGAAATTTCGACGGGCTCCATTTGTGTTTGCGGGCCATTCCCGACACCGGCGCGAGCATCAATGCGGTCACTGTCGTGTTGTTCATGAAGGCCGAAAAAACCGAGACCGAGCCCATCATGACGACGAGAAAGGTGCGTTCTCCACCCCGGGAAATCTTGCCCAAGACCTCTCCCAACCAATTGACGACCCCACTTTCCCGAAGGGCCCCACTGATAATAAAGACCGAGGCCAGAATGATAATGATGTCGCTGCCGAATCCGCGAAATGCTTCCTCGGGCGTGAGGATCCCGGCGACAATCAGGGCCAAGAGGACAAGAAGCGTGACGATGTCAACCGGCAAGGCTTCCTTGGCAAACAACGCCATGGCAATGCCCAGAATGACGAGAACAATTGTGATCTCCATGGAAGAGGCTCAGGGTTTGTTCTCCCGCAACCGGACCGGGTCTCGCGGAGTCTTGCGGGTCCGAGTGTTCAAAAACTCGACCAAAACCGAGAATCCCCTCGCGAAGTGAATATAGCCTTTGGAAATATGCTGCCCGAACCCGCCGGCGATCAGGGCCAATATTTTCACCGTCGGGTGGCGTTCCACGAATCCGCTGATCGGTCCGGACCCGGTGGCGGGAACGGCCGAGGCCAAAAAAGGAAGAAGTGAAAATCCATCCATATCAAGTCCTCCCTAACAGCCTCTCCGACTTTATCCAAGTTTGTCCGCTTGAAAAAGAAACCGGATCGGGGTGGTCAACCGTGGAGAAAGTCCACGCGTCCCTATTCCGCCGCGGGCCGTCCTCGTAGAGTGGCAGAGGCGACCCGCCTCTGATGATTTGAGCGAACTGCGGCGGGACGCCGCAGCCACTTCCGGTTACACCCAACTCTGGGTCTGCCAAATTTTTCGGGGTGTCCGACCTGCGCTTTTCCGCTAGCGTCCCTCCCGTCATGACCATGGATTGGGATAACTGGGAACCAAAAGAACGCGCCACTTTGCTTTTTGTCGTCAAAGGAGGCCAAATCCTCCTGATCCGAAAAAAGCGCGGTTTGGGAGCGGGGAAAGTCAATGGGCCCGGTGGCCGAATCGAACCGGGAGAATCCGTCCTCGAGGCCGCCGTACGTGAAACCCGCGAAGAACTTGGCGTCGAAGCCCTTGAGCCTTCGCTCCGCGGCGAATTGCGGTTTCAATTTCTCGATGGCTACAGCCTCCATTGTAGTGTCTTTCTTTCTCCCGACTGCGTGGGTGAGGCCATCGAAACCGATGAAGCCATCCCCATGTGGACTCCTCTCGACGCCATTCCTTATGACGAAATGTGGGCCGATGACGCCCGCTGGCTCCCCGGCATGCTCGAAGGACGCACCTTTCGGGGCGAATTTGTCTTCGATTCTGAAAAAATATTGTCCCATTCCGTGCGTTGGGAGACTTTGTGAAAGTTTTATTTAACTATATTTCCCTTATCACGAGTGATTTATAAATTACCATTAGATTTTCTTAATAAAACTTCTTGCGCGGGCGATTAGTTTCGTTATCTTCACCGCATCAAACATTGTTCTGGGGGGAACAACAGGCCGTCGCAGCTTTCGTTGCGGCGGCCTGTATTTTTTCTGGAGAAAACTATTTTTCTCCGCGCGATTTCTCTTTGTCACCTCCCAAGCCTGCCATGGTATTGAGCGTCTCGCCCTTCTCAACCGGAAACGATATGCCGGAGAAGAGGGCGCGCCGGCCGAACTTGCATTCCAGATCGCGAACTTCGATCTCAAAGGCTCCTGATCCTTTCAGAAAAACCAAAGAACCCCTTCGAGTCCCTTTTTTTCTTATGCGCATTATCCTCATCGGAGCCAGTGGAACCATCGGCCAAGCGATCGCCGAGGCCCTCTCGCCCCAACACGAACTCATTAAAGTGGGCCGGACCAGCGGCGATCTTCAGGCCGACCTTGCCCAACCCGATTCGTTGCGAGCACTTTTTCAGGCCGTCCCGGCCTTCGACGCGGTCGTCTGTGCAGCGGGCCAAGCGGCCTTTGGTCCGCTGGAAGACCTGACCGACGCGGACTTCCAATTGGGTCTAACCAACAAGCTGATGGGCCAGGTCAATCTGGTCCGATTCGGCCGCGCCGCTATTTCCGACGGGGGCTCATTCACCCTCACCAGCGGGGTGCTGAGTCAACACCCGACCCCAGAAAGCGCCGCCATCAGCATGACCAACGCGGGATTGGAAGGCTTCGCTCGGGCCGCCGCATTGAGTCTGACTCGAGCAATCCGCATCAACGTCGTCTCGCCGCCTTGGGTCAGCGAGACCCTTGCGGCCATGAATCAGGATCCCGCCTCAGGCCGCCCGGCAAAGACTGTCGCCGAGGCCTATCTCGCCAGCGTGGAAGGGGCCATGACCGGCCAAGTGCTCGACGCGTAGGCGCCGCAGAGGTTCAGAGTTTTTTCAGGCGGTGATCGATAAGAAAGGGACCGAAGGGGAGCAGGGCCGCCACGAAGACCATTCCCGAGCGGGTGAGAGGCCAACGTTCTTCCAAGGTGACCTTGAGCAGGAGGAGACACAGAGCAACGAAAAGCGCTCCATGCCCCCAGCCGAAAACTTTCACCAACATCGGCAGACCGGCCAAATATTTCAGAGGCATGGCAATCCCGAGCAAAAGAAGAAAAGAAACGCCCTCCGTGAGGGCCAAGATGCGGAGCAGATGAGTTTGTGATCGGATCATAGCGACGGGAGAGATTGGATCACCCTGAGCGGGTTGGCAATCGCGTTCCAGGGATCCGACTGGCGTGAGGTCATGCGAGATAGTGCGCCCTCAGAGAACGGGTTTGATCAGCCGAGTTCAGCCCAAAGATCAGTGGACAGATACTTCAGACCGGAGTCATTGAGCAAGACGAGGATGGTCTTTCCGCGGCAGGTGGTTTGGAGGAGCCGCATGGCGACGGCGACGTTGGCCCCGGAAGAGAACCCCGCGAAGAGGCCTTCCTCCTTCGCCAGGCGTCGGGCGGTCCGCACCGCTTCTTCGTCCGTCACGGTCAAAAACCCGTCGATGTTTTCCGACAACAGAAGTGGCAACCGAGACTTCGAATAGCCACCACCCTGAATGCGGTGTCCGGGATTAACGATTTCCTTTCCGGCTAAGGCTTCCGCACCCTCCGGCTCGATGAGATAGCACTGAATTTTAGGATCAAATTCTTTAAACGCTGCGGCGCAGCCCGCAAAGGAGCCGCCGGATCCGGCAAAATCGCAAAACGCATCCAGTTTCCCGCCGGATTGCTCAATGGCCTCAGGGCCGGTATGGAGAGAGTGAGCCCGCATGCTGCCGACCAGTTGGAATTGATCGGCTCGGAAGGCCCCTCGTTCCGAAACAATCTTTTGGGTGACTTCCTCGACGCGCTCAAGATCACCACCGGAGACTTGTCCAGGAACCGAGCCGGGCAATTGGTCCACCAAGACGATCTCGGCTCCGAGTGCGCTCATCATGCGGGCCCGTTCAATGGAATTGCCCTTGGACATGACCGCGATGAAGGGATAGCCCTTCACCGCACAAACGATGGCGAGGCCGGTTCCGGTGTTGCCGCTGGTCAGCTCCACGACGGTTTGACCGGGTTGGAGTGATCCGTTGGCTTCGGCATCCTCGATGATTTGCGCGGCCACCCGGTCCTTTTTGGAAAAGCCCGGATTCAGGAACTCCAACTTGGCTAGGATGCGACCGTCCAGGTTACGCGTCATCCGGGAAAGCTCCACCAGAGGAGTGTTTCCAATCGCTTCCACGGCGGAGCCGAGAACGGATGATAGAGGGTTACGAGTCATGCTTAGGGCGACGTGCTATCGTAAATCGCAGAGAGGCACTCGACAACAAAAAGATCCACAAATTGGGCATGGCGGATTCCTGGACGAACGGGCAATCTTTCGAGATGAGTCCATTATCAGAGCAAAGCGTTGGGGAGAGCCGGACCCTCCGGGGCGGAGTGGCCAAGAGTGACATCACGATCAACGACCCAGAGATCACGGTCAATGATCCCCTCTATGCCAAAGCCCTCGTTCTTGACGACGGGAAGACGCGACTGGCCATTGTCACCATGGATGCGGTGGCGATTGGAGGGATTTGCGAAATCCCGGACAGCTTCCTTCCCCGCCTGCGGAAGCGGATCGAAGAGGAACTCCATATTCCGGGTCGTCATGTCTTAGTCAACGCATCCCACACCCACCCTCCGGAACCGATTCTTTGCAACGAAGACGAGCAAGTTGAGCGCACCTTTGATGCCGTCCGCAGAGCAGTCGACGGAATGACCGAGGTGACGATTGGGTCCGGCACCGGAAAGGAAGATCGGATCAGCATGAACCGGAACCTCCGAATGAAGGATGGCAGCCATTGGACGATTCGCCATTCCAATCCCAGTCCTCCGGACGACGACGTGGTGGGGTTGGGACCAGTCGATCCGGAAATTGGGATCCTCCGCGTTGATCGCGCCGATCGCGTGGATGGCCCTCCCCTGGCAGTGGTTTACAATTTTGCCTGCCATTTTCTTTTTGGCGATCCGACGGGAAAGGTGACGGCAAATATTCCCGGGGTGGCCTCGCGGGTCCTGGAAGATTATTGGGCCGGGCAAACCATGGCCTTCTTTGTCCAGGGGGCCTGTGGGGACATCATTGATGTGGGCTTTAAGGATTTCATGGTTCCCCGCGAAGTCGAGACCTTGGGCCAGAAATTGGGTCAAAGCACTTTGAAGGCCGTTCGGGCAATTTCGACCGCCACGTCCACTCTGGAGGTGCTTTCTCAAACCGTGCTTTTTCCCCGGCGGACCGATTCCGCGGAATGCATTCGCGCCAAAGAAAAGGAGCGGGACGAGTTGGTGGAATCGCTGCGTTTCATGACCTTGAATTTCGAACTCTTCCAAAGCCTTCATCCCCATGGCACCGGGGGTTCAGTCAGCCCGCTGGCCGCCCCCTACCACTATCTGCGCGATACCGATCGAATGCGCAGCGATTACCGATCCATGGACGAATTGAACCGGACGAATGTGGCCCGGTATCTGGAAAACATTCGAACCATGGAGCGGCTCGCCCGGATCCAGGATGAAATCGCGACCTACCAACGCCACCAGGCCATCAATGCCGAAAGTGGAGAATCAACCATTGAGGCCGAGATTCAGGTTCTCCGGATTGCCGATTGCGTCCTCATCGGAGCCCCGCTTGAAGTCCTGACCGAAGTCTCCCTCAACGTGAAGAAGGCGTCGCCATTTGCACAAACGTTTTTAGCCGCGTTTTCCAATGGCTACATGCACTATGGACCGCCGGTGGGCGACTATGCTAAGGGCGGGTATGAGGTCATCGAGTGCTTCCTTGCTCCCGAATGGCAGGAGGTCTTCGAGCAAACGGTCGGCGAACTTTTGAGCCGTTTGGAGGGTCAAAAAAACCAATGATCAACCGACGAGGAATGATCGTGACCCGAAAGAGACGGACATCGAGGCCGATGTCCCTCCAGATCAAGCGGTGGAGGGACGCCAGCCCCGGTGTCGATTCGAAAAGTCACTATGTTTTTTCTGCGAAGAAGACCGCTTTTTTGGTTTCATGATCAGGCAACGCCCTATTAGCTAAAACAAATATGAAACTGGGAATTATTGGCCTCGGCCACCGAATGAACGGCATGTTGGACAAATTCCGGGAGGCGGATCCGGAATTGGAGGTTGTTGGCCTCGTGGACGCCAATCCGGAGAAGGCCCGCGAGCGACTCACTGAAGAAGAGCGGTCGACCGCTTTGTTTCACCAGTCGGTCGAGGATTTGGTGCGATCCACCAAGCCGGATGCCTTGGCGATTGGAACCCGCTGCGATTCCCATGCTCCCTTGGCCATTGAGGCGGCTCCTTTTGGTCTGCCCATCTATTTGGAAAAACCCATCGCGACGAGCATGGCCCAGGCCCGGCAATTGGAAGCGGCCTTTGCAAAATCCCAAAGTCCGGTTCTGGTCAGTTTCCCCCTCCGGGCCTCCACCCTCTGTCAACGCGCCAAACAAATCCTCGACCAAGGAGCCGTCGGCCAAGTCGAACACCTCTTGGCGGTCAATTATGTCGCCTATGGCACCGTTTATTTTGATTCCTGGTATCGGGATCACTCCGTGACCCAGGGCTTATTTCTTCAAAAGGCCACCCATGACTTTGACTATCTGGCTTTCCTCTCCGGAGCGCCCATCACTCGGGTCGCCGCCATGAGTTCGGTCGGTCGGGTCTTTCGCGACACTCGCACCAAAGGCGAGCACCCCGACCCGTTTGCCCTTTACTATGATGAGATCGGCACGCCTGAAACCGGCATGAATGAAGATTCCTCCAGCGCCCTGCTCGAATTTGGCAATGGCGCCCGGGGCGTTTATACGCAGGTCTTTTATGGCAAACGGAGCCCCAAACGCGGGGCCGCGATTTCCGGATCCCAGGGTTTGGTGGAATTTGATTGGTATGAAAACTCAGTCAAAACCACCCACCACCGAGCACCGTTCAACGACGTATCCACGGTGGATGGCGCCGATGAACATTTCGGTGGGGACTCGGTCTTGGCCACGAACTTCGTCGCCATGGTCAAGGATCGGGCGCCATCCTCCGCTCCGTTGGCGATGGGTTTGGCCAGTGTCTATGCCTGCTTGGCCGCGAAAGAATCGGCCGAGACCGGGAAGTTTCTCGATGTCCGCCAGGTGGGCACAGTCTGAGCCGAACTGAATCGGGCACTTTCTTCTCCTCATTCGGGGATAACCTGCTGCAATCTGTCGGGTATGACGTTGCAGAGGATATTCGTCTCTGTGGTATTGGGTTGGGTTCCCTTGGCCGGAGCCTCGGAATTGCCGTGGGAGAAATTCGAAGGCTGCCGGGTGGTAGAGAGTCCGCACAACGATGGGGACAGCGTGGAAATCGAATGCAACGGACAACGCAAAGTGATCCGGTTTTTCTACGTCGATTGCTTTGAAAAGAGCCCCTACTCCAGAGCCCGCCGGGACCAGCAGGCCAAGTATTTTGGCATCCCCGAGGAAAAACGCGAAGAGGCCGCGCTGCAAATCGCTTACGCGGCGACCCAGCGAACGGCGGCGGAATTATCCAAGCCATTCACCGCGTATACACAGGGAGAAAATGTGGACCCGACCGGAAAAAATCCTGCCGTGCGGGGCTTTGTCACTACCGTCGAGGGTCAGGATCTGGGAGAACTTTTGGTGGCTGAGGGACTGGCCATCATCCGAGAAGGCAAGGCCGCCTCAGAGCATCCCGATGGGCGGAACGTGAGTGAGCAAGTCGGGGCTCTTCGCATCGCGGAAACTCGGGCCCGTCTCGAGGGCAAGGGTGCCTGGGGATTGGCCCAAGAGACGGCGGCCATCCCGCCCCCACCGCAAGGCAAAGCCGAATTCGAAGCCTCCGACCGGAAGGGGCTCTTTTCCAGCGCCGGACGTCTCGTGACCGTGCGCGGACGGGTGGGGCAAATCGCAACTCTCCCAAATGGCCGGATCACCTTCTTGGATTTTGAGGGCAACGGAGAGGGAGATTTTGTCGGGATCATCCGAGCCGATTTTCTCCCGCTCTTTCAGGAACGATTTCCCGAGGGGCTAGAGGCTGCCCTGGCCGGGAAGCAAGTCGCTCTCAAAGGGGTCATCACTCTCTATCGGGATATTCCACAAATTGAACTCCAGCGACCCGACCAGGTTTCCGTGAAGTAGGTTTCGGCCGAAAAAACCAACTGAGCTCGACGGGACCCTAAGGTTTTCGTGGCGGGACGTGTCGGCCTTCCGTTATTGGGAAAGCGAAAGCCGATCAAGAAAATCCATCACGTCTTGAAAGGCCGCTTTTTGAGCCGGTCGGGTGAGCGCGTAAAAAAAACCATGCTCGGCGTTTTTGTAAATTTGGTATTGGGCGTGGACCCCCAGCGATTGCAATGTTTCCACCAGCCCAATCGTCAAGGCATTGGGAAACATATGTTCGCATTCACCCAAGAGGAAGATAGTAGGTGGCGAATCTTTGCTGGCATGTGTCTGTGGCGACAAGGTTTTGTACAGTGAGGGATCGGAGGCAAATGGAGTTCCTGCTGCGGCTTCCATCGTACTCCAACTTTCCGGAAACATATCGTCCCAGGGTTCAAAGGTGACCGGCGCACAACAGGCGATCATGCCGACGACCGGAGGGCGGTCGGAGCCTGGAAATAACTGGGCCTGGCATAACTCGGGTGCCAGGCCGGCCAGGAGGGCCAGATGCCCCCCGGCGGAGGACCCATAGAGTACAAACGGCCAATCGGGAAAACCCAATGATCCCAGGTGATGACTGGCGGCAGCCATTCCGTCGGTGACATCGCCAAGTTGGGTGAGGGCGGTCACGCCTGCGGTGCGATAATCGGTCGAAATGCAAATATACCCCTGGTCGCAAAAGCCTTCCATGAGGTCGTGCATTAGGTCCCTGCGCCCTTGCCGCCAACCTCCGCCATGAACAAAAAAGACGGCCTGTGGTCGGGGGGATTTGCGCGGCATCCAAACGTCAATGGCTCGGCCTTCAACAGGGGAGTCATCCAAATAAATGGAGGTGTAGATAAACATATCTGAAAAAGAGAGGAATTGATTCCTCGACCAGCGGTATTCTTAAATGGCTCCGGCTTACCCGGGTGACCTTATTCTGTGGACCAAATCTGCTCTTCGGTCATATCCCCGTTGGTCAAAATAAACTGCTGAATCATCCCTTCAAAGTGGAAATGGGATTGATTTTCTTCACCTTCAGACAGGGGGCCTGCTTTCGTTAACGAGGCACCCAGAGAAATGGGATTCCCCGATCCTGCGAGAAGTCCCGACGCTTGGGTTGAGCCGACTCTTTGGCCATTCAAGTATAGGGCGACCTCATCGTGTTGAAAAAATACGGCCACATCATTCCAAGCGTCGACCAGGAGCCTGCCTGAAGCCCCCTCGCTGGTTGTTTTCACCATTCCCTCGGTGGTAATGATTTTGGCGAGGAGGGATCCATTGGCGAGAAGGAGGATAAAAAAGCGGCCCTGTTGGGCGGCCAGCATCTGCGCTTGAGGTGGCTTCTTCCCAATAAAGACCCGCAAGGCGAGGCCCAGTTCCGTGCTGCCAAAACGCAGGGTTTGAGGGTCAATTAGAAAACTCGTGTCGTCGGCAAAAACTAAACCTTTCTCGCCGACTTGCTCCGAAAACTTGGGCGGAACCATGGTCTGGCCCCGGTAGTATGATCCGGCCAGGAGCCCACGGTCGTCCTCGATCGGATCCCGTTCTTCGCTGAAGGAAAAGTGAGTGACGACTGTCGCGGGATCAAGGGCAAGAGCCTGGGTCCAGGTTGACAGTCCCAAAAGAAAAATTGCTGATAGTTGTTTCATCATTGGTTCATAACCGGTTTACCGATAAGATTTCCGTGTTTAATTATGGTATTGTCTGAGGCGATATCCGTGTGGGTGCCGTGTCTCCGAGTCGGGGGCAATTCGGACGCTCTCACTCCGCCGGTGGCGGCGCGGCCTCCGGCAACTGGAAGATCTTGGCGCCGGAGGTGCCACGCATCTGCACAAATCGCGCCTCTTCGGCCGGGCCGCTGCTCACCACATCGCCCAGCGGCCACCCGCGTCGAAAGGAGATCTTCGCTGATTTGCCGGTTCTGGTGAAGAAGCTGTCTTCCGGCAGTGCGGCACCCTGAGGGATGACGCCATTACGCGGTGCCCCCTTGTTCAACTCCCCGCTTTCGCCAGCCTCGCTCGGTTTATTACTAAACGTGACGCCAGTGGCGTAACAAGTTGCATTCTGTCCCAGGCCGATGGGTCCCTCGAACATGCCGCCGATCAACACGAGTGTACTTGGGCGGTCGTATTCGATGACCCGGCCGGTCACGCCGCCGATCGAGATGGCGTTGACGTCAATCAGGATATCATTGAATCGACTGTTCCGGCTACCACGCGGACCGCAGCGCAGGACCGGCGCGCATCCTTCCATACGCACGTTCGTCAGGCGTACGGGTGAGGCCCAGGCGTCGATCAGCCAGGCCCGTGGATCGTGCATGTGCGCCGTGACGTTGGAGATGACCGCGGAGGCCGACCCGCCGCCGACCCACATTCTTCCCTCGCTGCCGGGCACATCGGGATGAGCCTTGGTTCCCACCACCTGCTTCATCAATTCTGTCACGTGTTCGATCTGCTCGACGAAGATCTCACGGCCGTCCATGTCGGTGAGGATCGTCTCTTCAGTCGGCGTGTCTTTTTCCGTGATGCTGCGTATCAGCCGACCAGGATAACCACCGAGCTTGAAGCCGGCTTCCTGGATGCTGGCGATCGAGATTTCACGGAAATTCATCTCTGCGACGTTGGCACCGACGACGCGAAATGCGATACGCACGCCAGTGACGCTGATCATGCGGAAACTGCCGTCCACCAGATCGGGCAGAAATGGCCCGCCGACGTCGAACGCCACGTCCAGACGCGTGATGTTGATGTTTTCGAAGACATTGCTCTTGCCGCCGTTCAGGCCGAACTCCCAGCCGGCGCGGTAGCGGATGCCGATCAGGCCGACCGTGTTCTCGCCGTCGATCGACAGATCGCTGACCTTGCAGTACCAAGGGGCGGGAAGGTCGATGACGACCTGATTGGGGCCGCCCTTCCAGATGAGGGTGGTCGCGCCTCTCGATGTGCCGCGAAGGGTGATGCCGCGCGGCAGGTCGGCGGGGGTCCCGCCCTTGATTGCGGTGTAGCAATTACCCAGATACGCCAACTCGACGCCTTCCGCCCGCGTGTCAATATTGAGACTCTCGATCTTGCGCTGACGCCATAACCGGATGGGTTGGGTGATTTCGATGGTCCGTCCTGGCAGAATGATCTCGGCACCCGACCACACGCCCACGGCGCGATTGACGGCGTTCTGGATCTTTTCGTCCCAGTTCGCGCCCGGCATCGCCTCCACATAGATCAGGTAGGGTCTGCCGTTCTCGTCCGCCACCATCTGGGGCGCCGCCGCCGCCGCAACAGCACTGTCCGCAGGTTCATTCGTCCGTACCTCTTCGCTGCGCCCAGCCGAATGCAGGCAGGTGACGAAAAACAAAACGGCGAGCCCGCAACGGATTGATGCGGGCACGGGAGCCGCCTTCTCGTTCATCCGAATGCTCCCGCCCCCTGTTGCTCGAGAGGTCTGGAAGAAGAGCCGCACCCGGCGAGGGCTCCTGAAAAAGGATGCGAAAAGAGAAACGAGGTAAATATATTTCTTACTGGAATTATGGCTCATATAACGCCAAATTGAACATTTTCGACTGGCTTGTCCTTAATAATAGTGCTGCATGATCTTGGTTTTTCCCCATACGGGAGCATGTCAACCTACTTCAAACCGGCCTCCTGCCAAATTTTGTCGCGAAATCGCTCGTAAGGCGCTGTAAATAAATTTATTTACAGCACCTAAGATCAGACAGCGCCTCCGCATTTTGGCCTGCCATGGCTCTTCATATGTTTTCAAATGCGCCTAATTGAGGAAAAGTTTAAGCTCATTTCACATTGTGTTTGGCGCGAAAATGAGATGGAGATTCCCTTACAATTTTTCCAAATGTCGAAGAGAAATAATTAGAATCTTGAAACCCAACCTTCTCGCTAATTTCGGTAACAGACAAGAGGGTATTCCTCAATAGACGTTTCGCAATCTCAATCCGATAGAGGGCTAGGAATTTATGAAAACTAACACCCGCATCACGGGAAAAAATCCGAGAAAAATGCTTCGAGTCATAACCTAAATATGCTGCAACAACCCCAGCCGAGATAGCTTCGGAATATTTTTTTTTCACATAATCAAAAGCCCGTCTCACCAAGACAGAGTTTTTACGAATTCCAACGGGGTCTGCAAGTTTTTCTAAGAAGTGAAAAGGCATCCAGTGATGCCGCTCTAAAACTGAAGTAATGATATCCTCGATCAGACGAAGATATCGCGATTCATCAATTAGCATTTTACTGGATATCACAGGCATTACCCCAGCCGCTTGATTGAGGATTTCAATTGGAACGTCCGTTTTTCCACTTCGGTGCTCTCTCCGTACCTGGGATTTCTTAGAAGAATCGTAAGCTAATGTTAGGCCAAAATGCAAGGTTCCTAAAAGGGTGTTTTCGTACCATACTGGCCAAACGATTTCTTGGACTCCGACGTCACAAATCCCCACCCATGGCCTCTGTCGCCGAGCGGCAAGCCTTTGAGTCAGATATTTACAGCGTGTACACGCTAATCTTCCCACCGTCGTACTCTTGGCGGCCATGCACAAAGCGCTCCGCTGGGTGACAAGGCTGCCGGGAAGGCGCAATTCCGGAAACTGTCCGAGGATAGAAACCAGATCGGAAAATGAGAGCAGATATCCTGTTTGCTGCTGAACATAATTCATGGCGCTCTCCAGCAAAGACTCATTCGACTCTGGCGGATCAAAGGCATCAGGGATGAACGGAGATCGCTTGCTGCTCGTCTCACGGAATAACATATTTTATACCTAGAAACTTTTTGCGCGTTCGTCAATCCTTGGACCATCCTGTTTAGACCATGTCATTGGATTCGGCAGGCTCGCCCTAATAGAGGATATCATTCGGGGTGGGAAATACATTACTCGTGGCCGAGCTAGAAAAGTGTTGCGTTGCGAGGGACAGAGGTTTCAGTGGCTCCGGCAGAAATCGGATTGAAACCAACCCAAGTTTCTTTTCCGGGAAGAAGAACCTGGTCAGAAGGCGTGGCCTCCAGTTCCCCCAGCCAGTCTTCATGAGCGGACGCAAAGCGCTCTGGGAATTTGGCCGATTCCTCTTGTAAATTGTAGAGGAAATTGATTTGCCCATTCTTCACGATCCGCCGTTGGCAGATCACGTGCCCGCAATATTCGAAGGGCAGAAGCGGTTGAATTTCGGCCCAACCGAGAATTTGCTGGAAGGCGGCCCGCACGTTAAGGTTGGTGCCGTCTTCGCTGGACAATGCCAAGTTGAGACCACTGGTTAAAACGGTTCCCTGTCCGACCTGATTCATGACGACAGCCGGCTTGTCGTCCGCCCAGCGCGCCAGCACCTTGCCGGATTGGACCTCGAAATCGCAGCGCATACCCGCAGCCTGGATGGTTCCCGCCTCTGGCCAGTTGACCCAATCTTCTCCCCGGTGATCAATTTCAATGCGATCCGCTTCAGTGCAACCGAGGAGAGCGGAGAGTCCGCAGTTCGGTCGCTCGGAAGAAACCCAGGTATTCACGTCGCGGCAGGCGAAGGGATATTCGACAAAGAGGAACCCGCCATTGGTGACAAAATTGGTCAGCCATTTCGCAGTTTCCAGAACCATGATTTCCATCACGCTGACATGGAGAAATCGATACCCCGAGAGATCATCACCCGGAAGGACAATATCCCGCTCCACATTATGCATCCAATGGAGGGCATGGGCGGCCCGGAGGGCCTTTTTGTAGGGCGAAACCTTGGCCCCTTCGGGAAGACGGGAAAAATAGTTTCCGAAGATGCTCATCCGGGAGACCATGTCCGAGGCGCGATCGTGAAGGATGGCGACCGGAGCCTTTGGTGCCGAACTTTCCAAGAGGGTTTTCCCGTGTTGCTGAAGGATTTTGCCCAACTTGGCCGCGTAGTCGCTGCGGTTCGAGGATTCGCCATTGATCTCCACCAAGCCGTAGCCATTACTCTCATTCCCCACCCGCTCCGAGCGATATTGCCACCAGGTAAAGCCTTTGGTTCCCGCCGACAACGTCATCAGGCTTTGTTGTTTGAGGTGGCGGAGGTCGGGGCTCCGCTGCCACTCGGCTTCCCGTGGGTAAAATTCGTGACACCAATTTTTGGGATCCACCCGGCGCATCCAATCTCCTTGAAAGCCGACCAAGGCATAGTCAATCGGCGTCACCGGATGAAATTCCACCGCGCAGGAATACCCATACCAATCGCAGCCTGATTGGGCGTTGGCCACATCGTCGCCAGCATCCCAGGCAATGTCCGTAATCACATCCAGCGAACCACGATGGAACATGACCGGCCGACTGGAATCACTGTGACGGATTTGTTCCGTGACCGAACGAACCGTTCCAGTCACCGAGATGGCTGCCCATTCCCGCCAGAGTGCCATTTCCACATAGTCGTGGCCACTCACCGGAGGTCGAATGGTCTCAAAGGATGTCCATCGCTTCCCGTAGAAATCATTCAGGCTTTTAATGGAGCCAAAGCGTTCCTGGAGCCAATTTTGGTAGGCCTGGGTGCAATGCGGACACTGGCAGGACTCAATCGGCCGGGAGCGGGGTTCGTTCCAGGCATCGTAGAGCCATAGGGCGGGATGTTCCTTGAATTCCCGCACAAGGACATCGGTGAATTCGATAGCCGCCTGGCGAACCGCCGGATTCTCAAAACAGGGCCACCAACCGCCCACGTAATAGGCCCCATGCGCAAAAGGCGTGATAGGGACCCCGTGAAACCCAATGCGAGTTCCATTTAGTTCCTGAAATACCCAGTCCGGGGCTGTCTCCAACATAGGCTTGAGGACCACGCGGAGAGCGTGCTTTTCAGCGAGGTCAAAGAGTTGGGCGATATCGTTCCAGTCGTATTGCCCTCGCACCGCCTCATGCCAGCGCCACTGGGGACGCAACTGAATGTGGGTGTATCCGGCTTCGCGAATCCGGGGCAAATCCATTTTCCACTCCTGCGGCAGGGGAGTTGGAGCGCGGTAGTATTGGGTCCCGTAAGGAAAAAATAGCTCATTCATGTTTTCTTATAGAATATAATCTCGCCAGTCAAATCTCGAGCCGAATTCCTGTCAAATGGAATTTTTAAAAATCGTTTTTCTCCCATAAGGATCAGGATCAACAGTCCAACATTTCGAGCTAGTGAAAATCCTTGCACTCTATTTCATAGTGTTTATTGTTCAATTTCAACATGAAGCTAAACCGCATTGCCAGAATGTATGAACAGGTCGCCCGTCAGATGCGGGAAGAGATTTTAACCCAATGTCATCCGGGCGACCGATTGGAGTCGGAAAACTCGCTCGCCAAGAAGATCGGCGTGAGCCCGGTAACGATGCGCGCCGCCCTCTTGATTCTCGTGCGGGAAGGCTTAATCGAGCGTCGCCCCAAGCGGGGCACGGTCGTTCTTGATCGTCCTCGCCATGTGGGAATTTTGCTGGAGGCGGACATTCTCCATCCCTTGGCATCGAATTCCTATCGACACGTGGTCTATGCGCTTAGGGAACAATTTGAGTTCCACAAGATTCCGGTAAAGCTCTACCTCGGTTCAGTGGCACCGTATCAAACCGTGAATCATACCACCTGCCGTACGTTTCTCGATGCGGTTGAAAATGGCGACTTGTCTGCCGTGATCGCGGTGGCCTCCACGCCGTTCGACGGATGGCTAGAAAAATTGCAAGCCCGTGGCGTTCCTGTTGTGGGATCACTGAGCGACTATCCGGTGGCGGTCGGATTCCCGAGTGAAGAGATCATTTCGCGAGGGACGGATTGTTTGCTTCAGGCCGGATGCCGTCGGCCGGCACTTTTGGCCCTAGACACCGCCGGAGACCGCATCGCGCAATTCGCTCAGCGCCTGCAGGCATTCAATCTCCCGATTGATCTTTCGAAACAGGTCCGCCAAATTTCCCCGGGTCGCCCGGGGGCCGCCTGGGAGGCGGTGCGGGACCTTTGGCGGTCTTCGCATCGTCCCGATGGGATTGTGATCGCGGACGACACCTTGCTTCCGGATGCATCCCTAGCTTTTGTTGAATTACAGATACCCATTCCCGAAGATCTCAAAGTCGTCAGCCACCAAAATTCCCAATCTCCAGTGTTTTTCCCATTTCCTTTCACGGGCATCATCACGAACTCTGAGAAATGGGTCGCGACGGCCTTTACCATGACGCAAACCTTGCTGGCCGGGGAGAGTCTGCCCAACTCCAAGCAGAAAATTCCCTTGGAAATATCCCCCTATACACCGCCACTATCGCTCGCCCCTTCATCTGGGCGCCCATAGAGGAAGTTGACCCCGACACTGTAGGGCTCGGACCTGCGCAATGAGCCCGCGGAATAAGATTATTGCACACTATTTTTAAGGCGCATTTGCCTCAAGCGGATAAAACTACAAAAAATGAAAACCATGAAAACCATCGCTATCGCTATCTTACTCATCGTTGGTCTAACCCAAGCCCATGCCGCAGACTTCACTTGGACTAGTGTTGGCTCGGGTTTCTGGAGTGATACTACGAAATGGAACCCCAATGGAACCCCGGGAGACAGCGATAGTATCGTCACAGAGACACCGAACGGATTTCTTTATGTCAATAGTGGTACCAGAACTGTGACCAACTGGACGCAAAGCGGTGGGGGAGTAAATTTCCGAGCTCTCGGTCAAAGTGGCACAGGAGGAACAATATTGAACATCACTGGTACTCTCAGCAAGGCAGGGACCTCTACGCTGATCATCAGAAACTCCTCCGGCACTGCCAATCCTCTGGATCTCACTGTCGGACACATTGCGCTCTCGAATGGCGATCTGAAGTTTGGCGAAGGTGATGACACGCAATACTTGGAAAGCTTTAGCGCGACTTCAGCGACTCTCACTGGCGGATCAATGTTCTTTGAAGTCGGAGCGGGCACCGGCACGGCTACGATTAGTGGAACTCTCGACATGCAGAACAGCAGTTCTGTCAGCCTAAGACACGCCACATCCGCAGGGCAGAGCGGAACGTTGGCGGTTGGCTCGTTGGTGTCCACCAGCGCCACGACGGTTATCGAAGTCAACAATACTTCCGCGAATACGACAACCGCCATACTGGCCATGAATAATGCCTCCGGGACTTCTACATACGCAGGGATCATCAGAAACGGTGGCACCGGAAGTTCAGTCAATACGTTGTCGGTTACGAAAGACGGAGCTGGAACACAGGTGTTTTCTGGCGCTAGCAACACCTACACCGGCACTACGACGGTGAATGCGGGCAGCCTCATCATCAATGGAGCTCAAACCGGTGGCGGTGACTTCACGGTGAAGAGCGGGGGTACGCTCGGTGGAACGGGAAGCATCGGGTTGGCGGCGAATAGTAGCGCAAACGTTCTGAGCGGTGGCGTGCTAACGGCTTCCAGCGCGGACAGCTTGGCATTTGTGCTCTCTGGTGTGGGTACCTTGGATGTCTCCGGGGCGTTGGGCGGAGCGACCTCAATGTTCTTTAGCTTGGATGCACCCGCCTCAACGGTAATCTCAATAACCGGTGGTCTAAATATCGGAACTGGTATTCTGAACTTCGATGACTTTTCGTTCACCGCAGACGGGGGATTCGGAGAAGGCACCTACACTCTTTTCGGGGGGGCAAACGCACTCACCGGGACCCTTGGCTCGAGCCTGATCGGCACGATTTCCGGCAAAACCTCGACCATCAGTCTCTCTGGCAATGACGTGATCCTCTCAGTGGTTCCCGAGCCTGCGACGGGTGTGCTTTTGACAGTCGGCTTGACCATTGCGCTCAGTTTCCGGCGTCGGCGCAGTCCAGTCTTAAGCCGTCGAGTTGGATAGACGTTACCATCGAAAGGCATCTTCCGCGGTCGAGAGGGCAGACCTAAGATTCACGGACGCTGTAAAGATTGGTTAAAATCATGGTCATTAAGTGGCCCTATTTCTATTCATGTGACCTCGGGTCACACCATTGCGCCCGGAACGAGCGTCAAAATTCACGTGGTCCGATGAAATCCACTCTCAAAAAAGACAAAGGATTTACGCTGCTTGAGTTGATCGCCGCCATTGCAATCATCGCGTTGTTGGTGGCCCTATTGATCCCCGCAGTTCAACGAATGAAGGATGGCGCAAATAGCACGACTTGTATTTCAAACCTGCGTTCTTGGAGCCATATATTCAGCCTATATACTGGAGAAAATAATGGTGCTTTTCCTCTGTACCAACCCTTCGGAGACGGAAGAGCCTGGACTTACCCGTCAGGACCACTCTATGGGCCAGTGTCAGGGACCGCGGAAGGTTCTCCTGAGGAAAAATCTTGGTTCGGGGGCAACGGAATTATCAGTTGCCCCTCGCATAGCAATAAGAGAGACACCTCATCTCCAACTGTGAGATATTCATATTATAGCTACGCTTATAATGCCCGGTTGGGAAAGGCGGATAGTAAATTTGTCACTAGCCAAGATGCGAAAAATATCCAGTCAATCCCACATCCTTCCCGGGTTATTCTGTTGGCGGACGCAGCTGATTATCCTGCCACGATCGTTGCATTCTGGCTGAAGGATCAGTTGAGCTATCTCCATCCGGGAAAGAAGTGCAACGCACTGTTCGTTGATGGTCATGTTTCCAGCCTTTCAGAATCTGAAATCCGGAATGAGAACATTATCCCGAAGTCGCAATGATTATTGAACAAGCCAGATGACTCGGTTTGTTTACTTGTCCGATACCCACCTTGGGGCCGATGGCTTGGGGTGGCATCAGCAAAAGGGGTATCCTGAGCGACTCCGGGAAATTGTGGCAGCGCTTAACGATTGGATTCGACAAGATGGCCGAATCGATTTTGTGCTCCATGGCGGAGACATGACCGACGTAGGAACCATGGATTGCATACAACAGGCCTCCGACCTTTTTAAATTGCCAGTTCCCATCCACCTGTGCTTGGGAAACCATGACCTAACCGAGACGACAAGCCTAAAGAACTGGCTGGAAGTGTGCCCTGAATTTTTTATCGGGGGCCGCCCCGAATATACTGTCGAAACGGAGGAATGTTTTCTGCATGTCATTCCCAATCATTGGGGAGACATTCCTTATTGTTGGATCGATACACAGAATCCGCATTTCCTCCAGAATCAGGTCATGATAATGGATGCTCAGTCAGCCCGCGCGGCGGCACGCCCTCAGATCCTTCTTACACATAGCCCGGTGTTTGGCTTGCCGCCAGAGCAGACCGGAATGGCTGAACCTTTCCACGAACGGGAGATGGCCTTTACGGAAACCGTGGTGGAATGGGTCAAAAAGCAGTCCAGACTTGTTTGTGTGCTGGGGGGGCATAATCATTTGAATATGCGAGTCGAGCATGCCGGGGTGAACTATGTGACGGTTAGTGCCCTAACCGAGGTTCCGTTTGAATTTAAAGTATTCGAAATTGGGCCTGGTTCGCTGACCATGGAAACGATTTCGCTGGCGAGCCAGTTGTCTTTTCGATCCGAATACGATGACAGTAAATCTTATGTGCAGGGACGGGAGAAGGAACGTACGCTTAAATTCACGCTTTCTCCTGAAGCGTTCGTCTCCGCTTGAGAGAGTCTTTTAGCATTTCTTTTTTCCTTCTCATCCATCCCGCCCTTTGCGTGAGGCCTTGTCTTTCGTACGTTACCCTGCCGCGAATATCTCTAGTCCGTGATCAGCAAAGGGAAGAAAATCGTCGCGGTTCAAGGTTACGATTTCAGCCTGGTTATGGATACAGGCCGCTGCGATCAGACAATCTGCGGTTGAAGCCCGGCGGCGTCCGGTGGCGTTAAAAAGTCCCGCCGCCTTCTCGGCAATTTGTCGAGTGACGGATGTCACGCGATTCTCGAGAATGCGCAGGGCTCGCTCGCGATCCTCCTCCAACAAGGGACCTCTTGCAAACTCGTGCCAGGCCACAGCGTCTGTGCTGAGAGTCCAGCCTTCTTCCAAACGTCGCTCAATTTTCAGGAACAGCGGGTGGGAAGGGTCGCTCAAGACGATGAGCGCATTCGTGTCGAAGTGCAGTCGGCGTTTCACGGGAGATCCGCCCGATTCCAACCCTCTCGACGCAAGACGCGGCTATTCTCGATGATCGAAGCGACATCTTTCGGAGTATGAAGGGGGCGGCGGCGGACTTCACGGAGAACCTCCAGCGGAGTCAATTCCACCCGGGAACGTTTCCGTTCCTCGAGCATCAGCATCAGCCCCTCGGTGACAAGATCCTTGATGCGGATATCTTCCAAGGCGGCAAGGGCTTTGGCCTGCCGGTAAATATCGTTCGGGATATCGAGGGTCGTTTTCATGGTTAATGTATGCCAGAAATCTGTTTTTCTGGCAAACCATATTTTTTGTCGGCTTTCGATGGTGGACGTGTTTCAGCTTTTTTCTTCCCTCCTTCTCATCCTTCCCACCCTTTGCGTGAGGCCCTCTCCGATTTCTCTTCGCAAACGTGGAAATTTCGCGCATTGAAGGATCTATGAGCACGGCTCCAAAACTTCTTCTAGGTGTGGTTCTGGCCCGGTGTCCGGGCTCGTTTGCCGGCCACACCTGCGCGACCATGAATTGGGCACTTTCTTTTCGGGAGCTGGGGTGGGATGTCTGGATCACCGAACACATCAACGGCGATGAAATCAAACCTCCCGAGGCTCCCGGGAATGCCAGCCCGCAGGAGGAATTCTGGCGGGAGACGGTCAAGGAATTTGGTTTCGAGGGCCGGGAATGCCTCCTCGTCAATGGAGAGTCCGCTGAACTCAAAGCCATGCGGGACTTTGTCGCCGAAGCGGAGTTGTTCCTCAACTATTCGGGCCAATTCAAACGCCTCGACCTCATCCCCGCCAAAACCTGTAAAGCCTATCTGGATGTGGATCCGGCCTTCACTCAGATTTGGGTTGAGGTTCACGGCAGCGATATGAATTTTGACGGCCATGATGTCTTTTTGACCGTGGGCACGACACTCAATCACCCCACCGCCCGGATTCCCAAAGTCGGCCGCGAATGGATCCCGATCCTTCCCCCGGTGGCCGCCGCCCAATGGCGGGAGCGCCTTGGAGAGCCTCCACCGCTGACCGTGGACGCGGCTTGGACGACTATTGCCCACTGGTATGGGTATCCGGAACTTCGCTGGGAGGATCTCCGGTATGCCGGCAAGCGAGAAAGTCTTCTCGCGATGAAAGATCTTCCCACCATGGTCAATCGTCCTTGCGCCATTGCCACGGATCTTAAAACCGATTGGTACGACCACGCGCCCTTTGCCGCTGCCGGGTGGCAGTTTCTCTCCGCTTCTGAGATTTGCCGCGACGTGCCCACTTATTTGCGTTTCATCGCCGCCAGCCGCGGCGAGATCGGGATCGCCAAGGAAGGCTATGTCGTCTCGCGGGGCGGATGGATGAGTGATCGCAGCATGGTTTATCTGGCGCTCGGAAGACCCGTTCTTTTGCAAGATACCGGGTGGCCTGGCGCGGTGGCCCCGGGCCCGGGACTGCTTCCCTTCACCAATCCCGCCGATTGTGCCGCCGCCATGGCTGAAATCGATGCCAACTATGACCAGCATTGTGCCGGGGCCCGGAGCCTCGCCGAAACGACCCACGGTCCGGCTCATGCCCTGCGACCGTTACTGGACCAAATTTCCTAGGATTGGGTGCCAAGCGAGGTGCTCCTAGGATTCCTCCTTATCCCAATCCCGACGAACGAAGGCGTCGTGCCCGGTGGAAACCATCAAGGAATTGAGAGGGGGTCCACACCGTGATGCGCTTTCGAAGTTTTGCGGGGAAATGGCGTAGATTGCCGGTGACCAGCGGGATGTTGTGAGCGGCGAGTTGAAAGTCGGATGAAATGGCCGATTTGAAAATCGGATATTCTTCTTCCTGGATTTTCTTCAAAACTTACCAATAAAACTCTTCTTCCTTCGTTTTCTTCTCCGTCTTGT